>VOFG01001682.1_pt1 | contig 35727 bp, 70 predicted proteins | sample 5384171 | NCBI WGS metagenome assembly VOFG01 (sample SAMN12384726, study PRJNA508395) | human gut metagenome | isolation source: healthy gut F | host: Homo sapiens
ATTTTCATCCGATGCAGGCGAACGCGTGTTGTGAGAGCAAGCAAACAACGATATGTGAAAATAAAGGAAGTCGGTTTCTTTCATTTCCGTGCCTTTATTCGTTCCGTTCCCTAATTTTTATTTGGCTTCAGCCAGCATCATCATAATCTCATTGGTGCGTGCCACGAATCCGGTCATGCGCTCCGGGCTTAAGCTGCCGTGAGCCAACAGAGCCAGATCGTAGAGCTGCTCGCAGATCTTATTGGTATTCTCGCCCTCGCCGTGACTCAGCACATACTGAACCAGCTTGTTGTTGGCATTTAATACCAGAGTCTCGCCTGCGCCGCCGAACATGGACGGATCCATGCCGTACATGTTGTACATCTTCATCATATCCTGCATCCGGCGGGTTTCCTCGGAAACGGTCAGCATGGAGGAAATGCTCTCGTCTTTCAGCTTCTCAACCTTGATTTCCAGCTTGTCGTTGCCAGGGCCTTCTTGAAGGTCTCGGTCAGAGTCTCGGAGGTCTTCTTGAATTCCTCATCGTCCTCCTGACCTCTTCCTTGAAGGTGCTGTTTAAGTCTGCATCGATGCGCAGGAACTTCAGTCCCTCGTTCTTCTGCTCCAGGTGACCAATGCACGGGCTGTCAATGCTGTGCGGCAGAATGACTGCATCCAGGCCCTCCTTCTTGAACATGTTGATATACTGGCTCTGCTCTTTCTCATCGGTAACGTAGTAAGACGGTGTTCTCGTGCTTCTCCTTATTCTCCTCCAGGCAGTCCTTTAAGGTCAGGTACTTGCCGTCCAGGTTCTTAAAGAGGATGTAGTCGTTCATCTTCTCTGCGAATTTCTCGTCCTTGATGCAGCCGAATTTGATGAACGGGCGATGTCATCCCAGTATTTCTCGTAGTTTTCGCGGTCGGTCTTGCACATGCCGCTTAACTTGTCGGCTACCTTCTTGGTGATGTACTCGGAAATCTTCTTTCACAAATCCATCATTCTGCAGGGCAGATCTGGATACGTTCAGCGGCAGATCCGGGCAGTCGATGACGCCCTTTAAGAGCATCAGGAATTCCGGAATAACCTCTTTAATATTATCTGCAATAAATACCTGGTTGTTGTACAGCTTAATGGTTCCCTCAATGGAATCGTACTCTGTATTGATCTTCGGGAAATACAGGATACCCTTTAAGTTGAACGGATAATCCATGTTCAAGTGGATCCAGAACAGCGGCTCCTTGTAGTCGTGGAAGACCTTGCGGTAGAAATCGCGGTATTCTTCGTCGGTGCACTCGTTCGGATGCTTGCTCCACAGCGGAGGTGGTATCGTTCAGTGCCACCGGGCGTTTCAGGATTTTGTATTTTCCTTAGCCGGTTCGGTCTCTACGGTCTCTTTCTCACCCTTCTCGTTTTCCTTCTCCTCGGTCTTGGCCGGCTCTACGATGGTCTCGATGATGGTGTCCTTGTCGGTGAGTTCGTCCTTCTCGATGGTCTCATACTGCGGCTCTGCCTTCTCATTATTTAAGTAGATCGGCACCGGCATGAAGGAACAGTATTTCTCCAGAACCTCTCTTGCGCGGTACTCGTTGGAGAACTCATAGCTGTCCTCGTTTAAATACAGGGTGATGGTGGTACCCTGCTCGGCCTTCTCGCCCATCCTTCATCTCGAAGGTCAGGCCGCCCTCAGACTCCCAGTGAACCGGCTTGCTGCCCTCTTTGTAGGAAAGGGTGTCGATGGTTACCTTGTCTGCTACCATGAATGCAGAGTAGAAACCTAAACCGAAATGACCGATGATCTGGTCTTCGTTTGCTTTGTCCTTATACTTTTCCAGGAAATCCTGAGCGCCGGAGAAGGCAATCTGGTTGATGTACTCCTCCACCTCAGCCTCGGTCATGCCCAGGCCGTTATCGGTGATGGCAATGGTCTTGTCATCCGGGTTTACGGTAACCTGTACCTTGTACTCCATGTCTTCCGGCTTGGTGTACTCGCCCATCAGCTCCAATTTCTTTAATTTTGTGATGGCATCGCAGCCGTTGCTGACTAACTCACGGTAGAAGATATCGTGATCGGAATACAGCCATTTTTTGATGATCGGGAATATATTCTCACTGTTTATGGATAAATTACCTGTTCTGCTCATAATGCATTGCTCCTTTTCGATTCAGAATTGAAAGCCGGCCATTTTCGCCGCCCTCCGAATTACCATAACGGTATTTTAATACCGAAAAATCGAAAAAGTCAATAAAAATCAGCACTCATTTGTGTTGAGTGCTGATAATTTAGAAATATTTTATTTTTGACTTATGCCTCCACATACGGAATCTGCAATTTTTTAAATATCTCCGCACCGTCTCATCCCACTCCTGTTCAATCTGTTTGTCCAGGGTAAAGATCTTTAAGGAGGTTCCGGTGACACAGGCCGCCGCATGGTTTTCGTAGCGGATATTTAAGTACAGGGCCGCCACCTGTTCTGCCGGGAAGTCCGGTTTCATCCGGCGAATGAATGTTTCATTCTCCTCCGGCGAGAGCTGCATCGTAATCTGGAAGCTTTCCGGCAGCTTCTTTCCCTTGATCAGGGAATAGCAGAAGGGCCTCAGGGATTTCCAGGAGGAAAGCTCCCTCGATGCGGTTCGCCTCCAGTTCCTCGTCGGAATAATACCCCTGGCGAATCCGCCCATCTATGGTAAAGCTGTTGAAGGTAACAATGTTCACCTCCCGCACCAGCCAGTGGTCAAGGTCTCCCCCATAAAAAGCTGCGCGGTAAATGTTTTCAAATCTTCTATCTTTAATGCGATCATCCGCAAATCCCCCTTTTCTGCCTGCTCCTGTTTCCTCTCTGCAAAACACTGTTCCCTGCTGTCACATCGCCTGACCCGGCGCTTTCTGATACTTTCCTACTCTCCCATCACCTCATGATACCGCTCGAAGAAATCGGACGTGGTACAGTCGGCCCCATCACTTAAGGATACCTTATTCCAGATTGCTCCATCTATTTCCACCTTGTGTTCCGCCTCAAAGGAATCATAAATGCTGCGGAAGGCCTGATTTTTTCGCTTCAGGGCCATATTCGTCTTACGCTCCAGCGTTGCGTCTTCATCAAAGTCGTTGACACATTTTACAATGTACCACTTTCCCTGATAAGAAAATGGCGCCGCAATCTGTCCGCTTTCCAGCGCAAAGACCGGATCCTCGTATGAGGAATCCCGCTCGCCCAGGCCAACCGACACATCAATGTCGGAATTCTCGGACTCTTTTCTGGCTGTGGCCGCAAAGTCAGCACCCTCATTTGCTGCCTTCTCATAAATTTCCTGTGCCTTTGCTTCGTCGCTGACTACAATCTCCTGCACCTGGATCACCTTCGCTTCGCTGTCGCTGATCTCCAGGCTCACATCCTTAGTCATTTCATCCACCAGCTTATTAGCCCGGTGATAGGCCTCATACATCGTGTATACATCATCCCGGGATGCCTTCGTATAAGCCTTGTCCCCATCGGTCAGGAATTGTAATAATCATCTGACAGCTGCTTCAACTGCTCCCTGTTCCTGGCTCGTCAGCGTCAGTCCCTCTTCATCGGCCAGAAGGTTCATGGATTTGACCTCACTCAAAAGGTACGGATCTGCTCCAGCAGATAAGTCTGAAACGGTGTCTTGTCATCACTGACCTCCACGTTCCAGATCTGGTCTGTGTAAACCTGACGGTAGCGGTTGCGCTCCGTGGCAATGATGAGCATGGTCTGAGCATCCGTGTAACCCTCTGTATCAGAGCTGTCCGACACCATGGGAATGTTGACGCTGCAGGCGGTGAGGAGCATGATCTGGAGTGCGGCGAGAATCACCAGAACTGCTGCCCGAAGGCCCCATGTTCGTTTCTTTGTTTCTGTTTTCTGTTTTTCATTCTTTCAATCCTGATTTTGTTACTGTTCACGCGCTGCGCAGACAGTAACCTGATTTTCCATCTGTCTTTTTTGTAACGATTCAGTATCTCACGGTTTCTTATTCTGCATCCTGTCCCACTTCTGTCTGGTCCGAATTCCTTGAAAGACGTCCCGCTGCCCGCGCCTCGGCAAACTTCTCCTGCATGGTCGGATTCTTCCAGGTCAGCTTCTTGATGGTCAGGTCATCCAGCTTGTTGTTGGCCAGACGCAGATTGTTCTCCGATGCCAGCAGATTATCCTTCACCTTCTGCAGATGATCGATGGTCTTGTCAATCTCATCAATGGCCTTCTGGAACCGGTCGCTGGCCAGCGTGTAATTACGCCCGAACTTGTCCTTGAAGTCCAGAAGCTTCTCCTCAAAGTGGGTAATATCCAGATTCTGATTCCGCATCGTCTCCAACTCCCGCTTATACTGCAAAGAATTCATGGCGGCATTGCGCAGAATCGTGATGATCTGGATGAAAAAACTGTGGCCGGATCACATACATCTTCGGGTACTTGTGGGACATATCCACGATGCCCGTGTTATAGTAGTCGTTGTCTGCCTCCAGAAGCGTCACCAGCACCGCGTACTCGCAGCCCTTCTCCCGGCGGTCCTTGTCCAGCTCTTTGAGGAAGTCCGCGTTCTTATGCTTGGTGGCGGTCGTCTCGTTCTCATTCTTCATTTCAAACATGATGGAGATGTACTCTAGGCCATTCTCATCGTAATCCCGGAAGATGTAATCTCCCTTGCTGCCGCTTTTGGAGACTTCGTTATCCTTCTCAAAATAGGCATTCTGAAAACCGATAGCCCGCACCTGATTAAAAAAGAGACCTCGCAGTGCTGCTCCAGGGTCTCACCCACCATCTTTGTGGACTGCTTCGCCTTTAAATCGCGGTAGTACTCGATCATCTCATCCTTGTCTTTTAACTGGATCTCGTAGCGCTCCTTAACAGCTTTTTCCTCCAGCTGACGCTCCGCCTCATAGCGCTCCTTCATGGACTGCTCCTGCTGCTTCAGCTGTGCCTCATAGCGCTCTTTCAGCTCTGCCATGGACACCTGCTGCTGTTTCATCTGCACATCCAGGCTTTCCTGCAGGGTTTTCTCCTGCTGAACCGCCTGTTTTTCTGCCAGTTCTGCCTGCGCTTTCCATTTCACAAGTTCATCCTGCTGACACTGTATTTTTTCTGAAGCTGTTCTTTCAAGGCAGCCTCTGCCTGAGCCACCGCCAGTTTCTGTTCTTTTTCCTGCCTGTTCCGCCTGTGCTCTCAGCTCTGCAAGTTCATCCTGCTGACGCTGAATCTGGTCTTGCATCTGCTCCTTTAAAGCCGCTTCCGCTCTTGCCACCGCCAGTTCCTGCTGCTTTCCAGCCTGCTCGCCCTGGGCTTTCAGTTTCAGAATCTCCGCCTCTTTCGCCGCAAGCTGTTTCTCGTAGGTTTCCGCGGTCTGGGACTTTGCCAGTTCCAGAGCCGTCCGCTTCTCTGCCTCCAGGGATGCCTGCTGACGGGTCAGTTCTTCCTTAAATTCCTTATCCCGCACCTGCTTCGCGATGGCTGCATAGCCCTTTTCATCAATCTCAAATGGTTCCCCACAGTTGGGACATACCAGTTTCTTTTCCATATTCCGTCAAATCCTTTTCTCAGATCCAGTCATTTTACATGATGACATCCAGTTTCCCTACACCAGCAGTTTCAGAATCTTCAGCACACCGTCCCGCACATTGGTATCAGCCTCAAACCGTGCCGCTTCCTTTACCTCTGGTCTTGCGTTGCCGATGGCAAAGCTGTAGTAAGCCCGGCCCAGCATTTCAATATCGTTTAACTGGTCACCAAAGGCAATGGTCTCCTCCGGTGCAATCTCCAGACTCTCCCAACAGCTTCACGGCCTCTCCCCTTGTTGATGCCGGTTGCCATGCAGTCCAGCCACATATCACCGGAAATGGTCATTTTTAAACGGTCACCATACTTCTCGCGCAGTTCCTTCGTGTGCGCCTCAATGTCCGTTTTCCGGTACGCGGACACCTTGATAAACTGGTCATCCACCGCCAGAACATCCGCCACACTCTTTGCCTGAAATTTGTAGCCGTTCAGAATCCAGTCCTCAAATTCCGGATCCGGATTTTCCATGTAAGCCACATCCGGTCCGCCCACCATGACGGTGAGGCCAGCCTTGCGGATATCCTTCACCAGTTCCTCCACCAGAGAACGGTCAATGGGATTTACAAACAGCTGACGTCCATGGCAGCCCACATAAGCGCCGTTGTCTGACAGATAAAAATCTTCTCCTTGATCGGGTCAAACACCTGCTCAATACTCGCCCACTGCCTTCCACTCGCCGCCGCAAACTGCATGCCCTTCTCTCTGAGCATTAAAATCACCTCAAACAGTTCCGGATTCAGCTCATGGCCTCCATCCTCCAGCAAAGTCCCGTCAATATCTGATACCACCAGCTTAATCATGGGGTCCTCCTCTTCTATCATTGCTTCACAGTCATTTCGTACCTTACTAACTTACTATATAACCACAAAACCGTCAAGAGCACCATTTCGCACTCACCCTACGAAAAATAGCAATTTGAATATCCATTAAAAGGTCCGGAAGTGAAGAGCCCGCCTCCCTTTATTTTCACATATCGTTGCTTGCTTGCTCTCGTTAACACGCGTTCGCCTGTGTCGGATTAGCATCCGCCACATTCGGACGTGTGTGCTCAAGATGCAAACAACCAGATATGCGGGAAGCACAGTTTGCGTACAGGCGATTTAAGGAAACATACCGGATCCCAGCCGCAGGAAATCAGGCTGACCTTGCCTGCCTTCTTTGCTGCTGCGTCAACAGCCGCGAAGTGCTCCGGAATTCTTGCGTGGGTGTCGAAGCTGTCTACTACATTGCGCATGGAAGCGTACTGCGAGTCTCGTACCGGAAGGTCGGTCGCGCTGCCGCCGCAGAGGATCAGCACATCCAGCTCGTCCTGCATATGGGACAGTTCATCTGCCTGCAGGACCTTTACGCCTGCGGTGCGAACCTTTACGTTCTCCGGGTTTCTGCGGGTGAAGACTGCCTTCAGCTCCATGTCATCATTCTGGGCAATGGCGCTCTCTGCGCCTTTTCCCAGGTTGCCGTAACCTAAAATACCAACTCTGATGCTCATAACTCTGTTCTCCCTTTTTGTATATTCAGGGGGCCATTTTAAGCAGCCCCTTGCTGGCTTTTCTCGTGATACCTTTTTCCTGCAGTTCTGCGCCTTAGATCTGCGCGTCCGTCCTTACATACCAGTAAAGCAGTTCTACGCTGTCCACCACATCGCGGATATCGCAGACTTCATAGGAATGCACATAACGCATCGGAATCTGGATGCGCCGCTTTTGATGCCACCGTTTAAGGTCTGCATAAAGCTTGCATCGGTGGCAACCGGCCGCATAGGCCTCGATCTGGTAGGGGGATATCGTGGGCCTTTTTGCGATCTGCTTCATCTCCTGACTAAATCCCGGTTTTGCGAGGATGCCGCCCACACCACTGCTCAGCTTATCCATCACCTGATGGAGGTGCCACGTCCCAGCTCGTTGATGTAGCGGCTCTCGGAAACACCGGAATGTCCACCGCCAGGCTCATGTCCAGAGCCAGGGCCATCCGGCTTTAGCGGGTGGTTGCCGCAATGGCACCGGGCCTCCCACCTCTTCCTGAGTGGAAAACAGGTCGTAGATATCCGGCACATCCGCATCATCCTTTTAAGAGTTTTTAACACTCTAAGAGAATAAATACCAGTGCCCGGTCATTTAATGCCTTTGCGCCTACCCGGTGCTTTCCAAGGAAGATCACCGGATAGCAGATGAAACAGAATTGCCTTCCTCGATTCCCATCTCATATACTTCCTCGCGGCTCTCCGCGCCCACTTCAATGTAAAACTCCTGCGCGGATTTCGGCATCTCGGAGCAGCGATCCGGACGGCCCGGATGCAGGGACTGCACAATGCCGTCCACATGGCCGGTCTCAGTCTTAATGATCACATGCTTGCCGAAAACTGCTGCGGCGCGATGCCGCCCAGCGTCTCTACCCATAAAAATCCTTTGCTGTCGATGTGGCGGATGATGAGTCCGATCTCATCCATATGGGCTGCGATCAGCACACTGCCCTTTTGTTTCCTTTCTTATATGCAATGAGGTTTCCCATCACGTCATCGGAAAGCTCTACGTCACAGTCTGACAGCTCTTTTCTTAACAGATCTGCCACTTCATCCTCAAACCGGAAGGTCCCACTGCGTCACACAGCGGTCCGATCAGGGCACGGAAATCCGCTTCAATCTGGCTTCTATCCAGTTTCATAAATTGCTTCCTCCGTTGTTTCTTTGCGTTCAGAACCGATTGTCGTTCCCTGTTCACACATTGTGCAGAAAACCGGCAATCAGCTGTTCTCCTTATCCAGTTCATCATAGCACGCCTGGTACGAAGAATCAAATGCTTCAAAATCCATTTTTCTCCGATTTTCGGGATACTGCTCCAGGAGCAGCTTTGTGTAGTCGTGCTTCGGATGAGAGAAGATCTCGTCCCGGGTTCCTCTTCCACCATATGTCCGCGGTACATGACCATCACGCGGTCCGCAATGTGCTTGACTACGCCCAGGTCGTGGGAGATGAAAATATAGGAAATGTTTAACTTCTGCTGAAGTTCCTTTAACAGGTTGATGATCTTCGCCTGCACAGACACATCCAGCGCAGACACCGGCTCATCACAGATGATGATCTCCGGCTTTAAGATGATGGCCCGGGCAATGCCGATGCGCTGGCGCTGTCCGCCGGAAAATTCATGGGATAGCGGTCCGCAAAGTCCTTGTTCAGGCCCACCATCTCCATGGTATCCAGGATCAGCTTCTCGCGCTCTTCCTCAGTCTTGTAGCAGTGCTCGATATCTGCCGGTTCCCAATGATATCCCGCACCGTCATACGCGGATTTAAGGAGCTGTAGGGGTCCTGGAAGATCATCTTGATGTTTCTGCGGGCTTTTTTTCAGTTCTTCGCCCTTTAATTTCAGGAAATCCTTGGCCCTTTAAGATGACCTCGCCGGAGGTCGGCTCCGTCACGCGGATCAGGGATTTCACGGTGGTGGATTTGCCGCAGCCGCTCTCGCCTACAATGGCCAGCGTCTCGCCGCGGTGCAGTTCAAAGCTGACACCGTCCACGGATTTCACATATTCCTTTTCCCCGAACAGGTCCTTTTTCTGCCCACCATATAATATTTCTTTAAATTCTTTACCTGAAGGATCGTCTCACTCATGCCTGCGTTCCTCCTTGCTTTGCTCGGATTCTCTTCATATAAGAAGCAGCGCACCAGATGGCCGCTGTTCTCTACTCAGCGCCGGGACGCTCGTTCCTGCACCGCTCCGTTGCGTGGGCGCAGCGCGGGAGAAGATACAGCCCTTCGGCAGTTCATGAGAGCATCGGCACATTGCCCGAAATGCTGAGCAGCGTATCCTTTTTTTCATCCAGGCGCGGGATGGCTGCCTGCAGTCCCTGGTATAGGGATGTTTTGGCTCCGTAAAGATCTTTTCCCCTTCGGCGTATTCTACCAGCTGGCCCTGCGTACATGACCGCTACCCGGTCTGCCATCTGGGAGATGACACCCATATCATGGCTGATGAAGATAACGGAAGTTCCTGTTTCCGTTCTGCAGGCGGCGGATCAGTCCCAGGATCTGGGCTCTGCACCGTTACGTCCAGCGCCGTGGTCGGCTCGTCACAGATCAGCAGCCGCGGGCGGGCAGATCAGCGCCATGGCGATCATGATACGCTGGCGCATACCACCGGAAAGCTGGGCCGGAACCTCAGAAAATACTTTTTCCGGGCGGGAAATGCCAACGGAACGGATCATGGCAGGGCCCGTCTTTTGCCTCTGCCCTGCTCACCTTCTCGTGGGAGATAATGGTCTCCACGATCTGGCGTCCGCAGGTCATCAGCGGGTTTAAGCTGGTCATGGGTTCCTGGAAGATCATGGAGATGCCAGTTCCGCGGATCTTCCGCAGGTCTTTCTTCTTCATACCCACCAGCTCCTGGCCTTCAAACTGAATGCTGCCCCTGGTCACCTTGCCCGGATGGGCAATCAGTCCCATGATGGCAGATGCCAGCATACTCTTTCCGCATCCGCTCTCGCCCACAATGCCAAGGGTTTCTCCCGCCTTCAGGGTAAGACTTAAACGGTCGATGACCGGAAGCTCGCCACGGTCGGTAAACAGGCGCACATCCAGGTCTTTGATTGTAAGAATGTTTTCGTTTTCCATTTCGTCTTCCTTTCTATTTGCGGAGCTTCGGATCCAGCACATCCCGCAGGCCGTCGCCCAGCGTGTTGAAGGCGATCACGGTCAGGATGATGCACAGACCCGGAAACAGGCTGTAGTAGGTGTTGGTACGGATGAAGGTCTGGGCGCCGGAGATCATGGAACCCCAGCTTGCAGTCGGGCTCGGCACGCCCAGTCCCAGCTAGCTTAAGCTGGCCTCAGTCAGGATCGCGGACGGAATGCCCAGGGTACAGGACACGATCAGCATCGGAATACAGTTCGGGAACAATGCTTTAAAATGATGCGCAGGCTGCTTCCGCCGTCAATGCGGCAGGCCTGAATGTACTCCTGCTCCTTTAACTGCAGCACCGTGCCGCGGATCAGGCGGGCGGTGTTGGCCCAGGATAAAAATCCCAGGGTCAGATACAGATTCATCAGTCCGGAGCCAAGCGCATACATCAGCGCCATGGCAAACACAAAAGGGCCGGGAAGCTGGAAAAACACCTGGATCAGGAACGAGATCACATCGTCCACTTTCTTTCCAAAGTAACCGGCACACACCCCATGAAGTAACCAATAACCGACGCAATCAGCTGGGAGATCAGGCCGACACTTAAGGATACCCGGCAGCCGTAAAGACAGCGGGTCAGAATGTCACGGCCAAATTCATCGGTTCCGAACAGATGCTCGGAACTTGGGAACAGCAGCTTATCTGCCAGCACCTGCTTGTTCGGATCATAGGGAGTCAGAACCGGTGCCAGGATGGCGGACACGGTCAGGATCACCAGGATCAGCAGGGACAACACCGCCAGTTTATTTTTCCAGAACAGCTTTTAAGCTCTCGGAATAGTAATTCTTTTTCTCATCAGCTATTCTCCTTTCGTCAGGCGGATGTTCGGGTTGATGACCGCATACAGAATGTCCACAATAAAATAGATCAAGACACAGATGGCCGCCACATAGATGACGCCGCCCTGCACCAGCGGAATGTCTCTGCGGTGGATGGCATCAATCAGAAGCTTTCCGATTCCCGGGATGTTGAACACGTTCTCGGTGATCATGGAACCGGTCAGAAGCGCGCCAATATCCGTACCGATCACGGTGATGATCGGCACCAGGGCGTTCTGGAAAATATGAATCAGGATAATGCGCCAGGAATACAGTCCCTTGGCATAAGCCGTCTTGACAAAGTCCTGTCCGGTCACCTCCAGCATGCTGGCGCGGGTGATGCGGGCAATGGATGCCGCGTAGCGCACACCCAGCGCCGCGGACGGCAGCACATAGCCGATGGGACTCTTCACGCCGGATACCGGGAAAATGTCAAAACGCAGTCTACATAAATCTGGAGAATAATCGCTACCCAGAAGGACGGGCGGAAATTCCCAGGGGCGGAAAGGCTCATAAGAATGCGGTCCAGCGGACGGTCATGGTAAACAGCCGCCAGAATGCCGGTGGTCAGGCCTACGATCAGCGCTACAATGTAGGCTGCGGTGGCCATGATGACCGTGTAATGGAATGCCTGCAGGATCAGGGTGATGACCGGTTTCTTCTGGAAATAACTGGTTCCCATGTCTCCGTGCAGAAGGTCTTTCAGCCAGTTAAAATACTGGACCGGAAGCGGGGTGTCGAGTCCCATCTGGGCCTTTACCTGGGCGATCTTGTCCGCATCCGCGAACTCACCCAGCATTGCCGCTACCGGGTCTCCCGGGATCACGTTCAGGATAAAGAATGTGATCAGGGAGATGGAAAAATGATGCCGACAGCCAGGGCTGCCCGCGTTATGATATATCGGATCAAGCGATCTCCTCCTTTTTGTTTTAACTGTTCAGTAAAATACAATATGTAAACAGAAAAAGGGAGTCCGTTTTGCGGACCCCCACGCGCCGGAGCGCTTTTCGTTTTCACCAGGCTGTGCGCCTTTTGTGAATGCATATTCTACTTACTGATTCTGTGCCGCGGTGTCGACATCCACATTCCAGAAATGATAGATCAGGTTACCAACCTTGTAGTTCTTCACATACGGTTTTGCAATGAACTGGGACTGCGGATAGTACAGCGGGATGCATGCGTAATCCTCGCGGGACAGGATCTTATCTGCCTCTTTGTACATATCTGCGCGCGCAGTCTCGTCGGTGGACTTTCTTGCCTCATCTAAGAGTTTGTCAAAGTCATCGTTCTTGTAGAATACGCCCTGTGCGTCAGATCTGTTGGAATAGAAGTAGTTGTACATCTGGAAATCTCCATCCGGGTACAGCGCATTCCAGGTGGTTCCGGTCATCGGGATCTTGCCTGCGGTTCTGTCGGAGTTGTAGGTTGCGTTATCAACCACGGTCAAATCCAGGTTAATGCCAACCTCAGCCAGGTAACCCTGAATGGCAGAAAATACTGCCTGATCAGCCTGACGAACCTCAGAACTGATGGTGATGCCGTCCGCGTAACCAGCCTCTGCCAGGAGTGCTTTTGCCTGCTCCGGATCATAATCGTATACGGAGAGGGAATCGTCATGTCCCGGGATACCATTGTTTAAGTAGGAAGTAGCCGGAATACCAGCGCCGTTTAATACTGCGCTGACCAGCTCCTCGCGGTTGATCGCCAGGGAAATTGCCTTGCGCACGTTTACATCGCTTAAGTACTGGTCATTTAAGTTCAGGGAGATAAATGCGGTTCCCAGCGGATGGTAAGCCGTGATCTCGTCTGCGTAGTTTGCCTCGTACTGACTTAACAGGCTTGCGTTTAAGTCTGCCAGGTCAATGTCGCCATTCTCGTACGCGATCAGCTTGGTCTGGTCATCATCGTAGAAAATGATATCCAGCTCGTCTAAGTTTACCTCGCCGCCGTGGTAGTCCTCGTTTTTCACAAGAACAACCTGGGTGGTGTCATCGTTCTCCGCAATCTTGTACGGGCCGGTACCGATCAGATTGGTGCCAAGACCCCAGTTCTCGCCTGCCTCGGTACATGCGTCCTCTGGGAAGATATCTGCGTAGGAAGTACCAATGTTCTTTACAAACGGTGCAAATGGATACTCCAGGGTGATGTTGAAGTGGTAATCATCCACAACCTCAAAACCAGCCAGCTCGGTGGCACTTCCTGCCAGCATGTCCTGAGCGCCCTTGATCATGTTGAAGTAAGCAGTGCTCTTTGCTGCAGTAGCCGGAGTAAACATACGCTCAGAAGGTGAACTTAACATCCTTACTGGTCAGCTCGGTGCCGTTGGTGAAATGCACGCCCTGCTTTAACTCAAAGCTGTAGGTCAGTCCGTCGTCAGAGACCGTCGGGAAATCGGTTAACAGAACCGGCTCCTCGTTGTTGTCATCGTCGAAACGAAGCAGGCTCTCTGTTACCTCATCTGCGATGGAGGCCGCTCTGGAGTTTGTAGAGGTCTGCATATCCAGGCCCTCGCCTGCGTTTGCCTGTCCAAAACGCAGCACCTTCTTTGCGCCGTCCACGCCTGCGGTCTCAGCGACGCTCTCTGCTGCAGCACCGCTCTGGTCTGCTGCTGTGGTGCTCTCAGAAGTCTTGCCGCCGCAGCCGCTTAATGCCAGGGCTGCAACACTGGCAGATACCAGAGCTGTCAAAAATTTCTTTTTCATAACTTTTCTCCTTTCTTGTGAAACTTTTTCTGAAATGAACAAAAAACCGGAACCCCGGAGATCCGGGGAATTCCGGTTGCTTTACGGAGAAGAGAGATTTGAACTCTCGCGCCGGTTGCCCGACCTACCGCATTTCGAGTGCGGACCCTTCAGCCACTTGGGTATATCTCCATCCGTTACCGGCACTGTAACGCTTTGCCACAGTAACTCAAATAGTATACACGAAAAATGGCTGATTGTAAATATCCCTGTCTCTATTTCTTTTGATTTTCTTGCATATTCAGCCTGTTGCCGTCATTTCTGCGCCATGCAAACGTACCAGGATTTCTACTTTCCAAAGTATGCGTCTACATCCGTCTGCCAGGCCGGTGCCCAGCTGATCCAGGGTTGCCGCGGAATGGTCGGAAGCGCCGTCTCCCAGCTCGATATCAATCGAAGGAATTGTGGAGTAGGAAGTCTGGGTCAGATCCATCTCCATGCTGCCGCCGGAGAAAATCTTCACGCCTGCATTCTTCATGCCTGCCACAAGGCTCTCACCCAGGGCATTATGCTGCTGCCAGTGGGAAGCCACCGGCTCCATGGCGCGATAGGAAGCCACGTTCGGAACACTCATGTAAAAAAGCACCTTTGTTGCTCTTTGTGGAATCCCAGTGCAGGGCAATGTGGCAGTCTGCCAGATTGTTGGCCAGCACCGTGCGGGCCACGTTGTCCAGCTGGACATCATCGCTCTCGCGGATCATCAGCACATCGTAACCCCGGGCCAGAAGCTTGTCCTTTAAGACCTTTGCCATAGCCAGGGTTACCTTCGCCTCCGGGGTTCCATCCGCAAAGGTCATGCCGCCGGATACCGCTACCGCCGTGGTTGCGCCGGCGCTGGTGGTTCCGCTGGTTACCTTGGGAGTTCCATCCGGGTGGCACTGGGTCTTCACGCTGCTGCCTCCCTTGGTTCCGTGACCGGCATTGACGCAGAACTACTTTATTCTTACGGGATGCTGCCTCGGAACGGTACAGAACCGCCTTGCCGCTATTGATTTTCGACAGGGACGCGTACTTCCATTCCATATTCAGGCCCACTTCGCCTGCATTCTGTGAGGCCGTCGCAGAAGCGCCTGCCTGACCATCCTGACCGGACGCTGCCACGGTTTCTGCCGGCTTTTTCCGTAGTCAGATAAGCAATTGGAAGCTGCATAACAGGTCTTTCCCTCATACTCTACCCGACTCCAGGTTCCGTTATCTCCGGTGCGCTTTAACACAGTTCCGTTTGCAGGAGCAGCACTGCCTCTGCCCCCGGTGCCGGAGAAACCCCAGATTTAACGTGGTTTGCCTTCACATATACGGTTTCGTCGCGCGTTTCCATGGCAGGTGCGGATTCCGTGGTCAGTTCTGCCTTATTCTCACTGATTCCGGCAGTCTGACCCGCTGCCCGGTCTTCTGTCCATCTGCGCCCAAATCGGCTTTCCCAGCTGTTCCATCATCAGCAGCACCGGAGCTTGCAGTTTCAGACTGGCCTGCCGCATCCTTTTCCGTCTGGGACGCAGTTTCCTTCACAGTCCCCGGCACTTCTACTTTCTCATATTTGGACTGGCATCCAACTGTCATAAGCGCCACAGCTGCCGCCACTCCAAGCAATACTTGTTTCCTTCTCATCGGATGATGGTCCCTCCCCTACTACATAATCTCCATCGTAAAATACCACTGCCTGTCCCGGGGTTACCGCGCGGACCGGCTCTGAAAATGGCACTCCACCAGAGTCTTCCCCGATCTCCTCAATGACGCAGGGAGCGCCCTTGTGGCTGTAGCGGATCTTGGCGCTTACCTCCATCGGTTTTCCGTGCAGGCCGTCAATGGCCATCCAGTTTAACTTATTGCAGACCAGGGTGTCCGTGAATACATCTCCCGCCTCGCCAATGACCACCTCGTTGGTCTCCGGGCGGATTTCCGTCACGAATACCGGATGTCCCATGGCAAGGTTTAAGCCCTTTCTCTGGCCGATGGTGTAATGGGTAATGCCCTCATGGCGACCAATGACCGTACCGTCTGCCGTCACAAAATTGCCCGGTCCCGGAACGTTTTCTGCCTCGCGCTCAATAAAGCCCGCATAATCATTATCCGGAATGAAACAGATTTCCTGGCTGTCCGCCTTGTGAGCCACCTGCAGACCAATATCCTCCGCAATCTTGCGGATCTGGTCCTTGGTGTACTCGCCAACAGGCATGAGCGTGTGAGACAGCTGCTCCTGGGTCAGGTTATACAGTGCATAGGTCTGATCCTTTGCCGCGGTGGCGGATTTCTTTAAGGCATATCTGCCATTTGGCAGCTGTTCCACTCTGGCATAATGGCCGGTGGCAATGTAATCTGCCCCGATGTCGAGGCTTCTGCTTTAACAGGGACTCCCACTTTACATAGCGGTTGCAGGCAATACAGGGGTTCGGGTGTGCGCCCGCATAAATATTCGCCCACAAAATAGTCCATGACATTGTCCTTGAACTCCTTTTTTGAAGTTCATGACATAATAGGGATCTCTAACTGCCATGCCACGCGTCTTGCGTCATCAACGGCAGAAAGACCACAACAGCCTCCGTTTTCCTGCTGCGCGGTCTCCTCTTCATCCTGCCAGATTTGCATGGTGACGCCGATGACGTCATACCCCTGTTGTTTTAAAAAGCCAGGCGGCAACCGATGAATCGACGCCGCCTGACATTCCAACTACTACTTTCTTTTTGTTCTCTGCCTGAATCAATATTCTTCTTCCTCTTCGCCTTCGCTGATATCGGACTTCGGCTTCTCCAGACCTTCGATCTTGATGCCGTTCTTCTCAGCATAATCCCACAGAGCTGCGTGAATGGCTTCCTCTGCCAGTAAGGAACAGTGTACCTTTACCGGCGGAAGTCCGTCCAGGGCCTCCATAACGGCCTTGTTGGTTACTTCCAAGGCTTCCTGAATGGATTTGCCCTTTACCATCTCAGTTGCCATGCTGCTGGTTGCTACTGCAGCGCCACAGCCGAAGGTTTTGAACTTACAGTCCCGGATGATGCCGTTGTCATCGATGTCCAGGTAAATTCTCATGATATCGCCGCACTTTTGCGTTGCCGACGGTGCCGACACCGCTGGCGTTCTCAATCTCGCCTACATTTCTCGGATGCTGGAAATGATCCATAACTTTATCTGAATACATAGTGTTTATCTCCTTTTCTTATGAAAAACCAATTACTTTGCCTGATGCTTGATGAAATCCTCGTACAGCGGAGACATGCTGCGCAGTCTTGCCACGATTGCCTTTAAGTTGTCTACGGTGTAGTCGATGTCCTCTTTGGTGGTCTCCTCGCTTAAGGTCAGCGCAGGGAGCCATGAGCGATCTCGTGAGGAAGACCGATGGCAAGCAGGACATGGGACGGATCCAGAGAACCGGAAGTGCAGGCCGAACCGCTGGAACCGCAGATACCCTTGTCGTCTAACATGATCAGCATGGACTCACCCTCGATGAACTGGAAGGAGAAGTTTGCGTTGTTCGGAAGACGGTTCTCACGGCTGCCGTTGATGCGTGCGTACAGAATCTCTGCCATTACACGGTCCATCAGGTAGTCACGCAGATCGCTCGTATTTGAGCGTTCTTCCATGCTTGCCGCAGCGATCTCTGCTGCCTTGCCGAAACCAACAATGCCGGTTACGTTCTCAGTACCTGCACGGCGTTTGCGCTCCTGCGCGCCGCCGTGTATGAAGGAACGAATTTTCACACCTTTCCGGATATACAGAAAGCCGATGCCCTTGGGGCCGTTCAGCTTGTGGCCGCTGGCGCTCAGCATGTCGATGTTTAACTCATCTACGTTGATCGGCACATGTCCGTATGCCTGAACGGCGTCGGTGTGGAACAGGATGCCATGCTCTTTCGCGATCTGGCCAATCTCCTTAATCGGCTGAATGGTTCCGATCTCATTGTTTGCGAACATAACGGAAATGAGGATGGTAGTCGGGCGGATGGCTTTCTTTAACTCGTCTAACTTCAGAACACCGTTCTCGTCTACGTCGATGAGTAACCTCAAAACCGTTTTTCTCCAGCCACTCGCAGGTATGCAGGATTGCGTGATGCTCGATCTTGCTGGTGATGATGTGGTTGCCCTTGCTCTTGTATGCCTCTGCGGTTGCCTTTAATGCCCAGTTATCGGACTCGCTGCCGCCGCCGGTAAAGTACAGCTCATTGGTCTTTGCGCCAATTGATTTTGCAATGATCTCACGACCGTTTGCTACTGCCTTCTTCGGCTCGTCAGAGAGAAGCTGTAAATAGAAGACGGGTTTCCGTAAAACTCAGTAAAGTACGGAAGCATAGCCTCTACAACTTCCGGTCTGGTTTTGGTTGTTGCCGCATTATCCAAATAGATTGTTTTCTTCATCTATAAATCCACCTTTCCTGGAAAGATATATTTTAAATTTGACAGGCATATTATAGTATTTATTTCATAGTATTTCAATAGGAATTAACAAATTTATGAAAATTTTTCTCGATTTCCCGAAAAAGTACAATCCCCGCCCCGGCTTTGACGGTATCTGTGGTATAATCAATCTATCATATATTATGATCGCAAACAAGGACGTTTGTATGAATTACCGAAATCCGTTATTTAGAGCGGCTTGCTGACCTGTATCCAACCATCGCGGCCGCTTCTACCGAAGTCATCAACATGGAGGCCATCTTAAACCTTCCAAAAGGAACGGAGCACTTTCTTACCGACATCCACGGTGAGGACGAGGCGTTTGCCCACGTGCTGAAGAACGGTTCCGGATCCGTGCGCCGCAAGGTTAACGAGGTATTCGGCAATACCCTGTCCCAGCAGGACAAGCGTACCCTTGCCACACTGATCTACTATCCCAGAGAGAAAATGGACCAGATCTTAGGGTCACCGAAGACAAGGATGAGTGGTACCGCATCACCCTGTACCGCCTTATTGAGATCTGCAAGCGCGCAGCCAGCAAATACACCCGCCCAAGGTCCGCAAGGCCATGCCGCCGGATTTTGCCTACATCCTGGAAGAGCTCATCACCGAAAAGATGACAGTGTGGACAAGGCTTCCTATTATAATGCCATTGTCAACACCATCATCCACGTCGGCCGCGGCCGGGAATGCATCATTGCCATGAGCCAGCTCATCCAGCGCCTGGTCATTGACCACTTACATATCGTGGGCGACATCTTCGACCGAGGCCCGAGGCCCGCACAAGATCATGGACAAGCTCATGAGCTACCACTCCGTGGACATCCAGTGGGGCAACCACGACGTTGTGGATGGGCGCTGCCGCAGGCCAGCCGGGCTGCATTGCCAACGTCATCCGTATCTGCGCCCGCTACGGAAACCTGGGATATTTTAGAGGATGGCTACGGCATCAACCTGCTGCCCCCTTGCCACCTTCGCCTTAAACACCTACAAGGATGACCCGTGCACCTGCTTTAAGTTAAAGGGTTCCAACGAGCTGAACCAGTACGAGGTGGAGGTCAACCTAAAGATGCACAAGGCCATCTCCATCATCCAGTTCAAGGCTGAGGGACAGCTCATCAAGGCGCATCCGGAATACCATATGGAGCAGCGAAACCTCCTGCACCGCATCGACTACGAGCATGGTACCATCACCCTGATATTCCGGATGAGAATGGAAACCTGGTTCCGCGCACCTACGACCTGCTGGATACCAACTTCCCGACCATCGACCCGAAGGATCCGTACGCCTACACCCCGATTGAGGCAGATATCATGGACCGCTTGAGCAAGGCCTTCTTAAACTGTGAAAAGCTCCAGCAGCATGTAAAATTCCTGCTGGCCAGGGAAACCTTTACAAGATTTACAACGGAAACCTGCTCTACCACGGCTGCATCCCGTTAAATGAGGACGGAAGCTTCAAGGAAATCGAGATCAATGGCTTTACTTCCATGGCCGTGCCCTATGATATTCTGGAGAGCTACATCCGCAAAGCTTTCATGGGCGTATCGGAGCGCGAGAAAACGCTGGGCCGCGATATCATGTGGTACATCTGGCTGAATCCGGATTCCCGCTCTTTGGCAAGGACAAGATGGCAACCTTTGAGCGCTATTTCCTGGCAGAGAAGGAAAACCCACACCGAAAAGAAGAACCCATATTACCACTATCTGGAGAACGAGACCGTGGTCAACCACATTCTGGCCGAATTCGGACTGCCGGAGAAGGGCAGCCATATCATCAACGGCCACGTTCCGGTCCGCTCCAAGAACGGCGAGAGCCCGGTCAAATGCGGAGGCAAGATCCTGGTCATTGACGGCGGCTTCTCCAAGGCATACCAGAAAGAGACCGGCATTGCAGGCTACACGCTTAACCTACAACTCCTACGGCCTGATCCTGTCTGCCTTAGAGCCCTTTGAATCCACCGAGGCTGCCATTGAGCGCGAGATCGACATCCACTCCGACAGCGTCATCGTCCGGCACGCGGACCGCAGAAAGCTGGTGGGCGACACCGATACCGGTGCTGTGCTCCGGGAGAAGATTGCAGATCTGGAGCAGCTTCTTATGGCTTATCACAGTGGACTTCTGGTAGAACGCTATATCAAAACTAAATCGCCCGGGAATGCGTCAGCAGCGCCTTTCCCTGTTTGAACAGGTGCAAAAGCAGCCCCACGGTCGGTTCTGATCTTTACAGGAATTTCATATCCTGTAATAAGATTTCCGGCCGGGGGCTGCTTTATGTCTTTTTATTCCGGTCTTTCCGAGAAAAAGCGTGTCTTTCTCACCGGCACGCTGCTGCTCACGGCCGCAGGCTTTCTCTGCCGCCTCCTGGGCTTTTTTCTACCGTATATTTCTTTCCCGCACCATCGGCGCCGAGGACTTGGCATCTACAATATGGTGCATCCGGTCTATGGCATCTGCTTTGCCCTCTGTGGCGGTGCCATCCAGACTGCCCCTCCCAGTACATAGCCGCCCATGAAAGCCAGGGACGCCGGGTCTTTCGCACCGGCCTCTATATCTCCATGGCGCTCTCCGGCTTTCTCGCCTTTCTGATCTGCCGTTACCCGGACTGGATCGCGGCGCGCATCCTCATGGAACCACGCTGCGCTTTGTATCTTCCGGTCATGGGCCTTTCCTGCCCTTTGCCTCCTTCCACGCCTGCGCCAACGGCTACTGCTATGGCGCCCAGAAATCCCGCGTTCCTGCCTTCTCCCAGGTGGCAGAGCAGGTCGTCCGCATGGCCCTGGTATTCCTGATTGCCGGGAAATGGGCGGCAGAGGGTACGGAGATCACCGTGCGGCTGGCTGTGTACGGGCATCTGATCGGAGAGATCGGGGCGGCATCCTTTAATCTGCTGTGCCTGGTGCTGTTTCCGCCCCAGGGGCGAAATGCCGGTCCGGAGAATTCCCACAGTGGCGCGGATTCCGTGATTTCCGCATCCACGCCGCAATTTTCAGGCAGTGTCACAGGCTCCAGGACTGTTGCTTCCACTCCGCAGGTTCCAGGCAGCACTGCCCGAACCACGCGCATGCAGGTTCCGGCTGATGTCTCCACCTGTTTCCTTTCGCTCATGTCCCTGGCGCTCCCCTCATGGGAAACCGCCTGATTTTAAATCTCCTCGCAGGTGCCGAGGCCGTCTGGATTCCCAACCGCCTGCAGATGTCGGGCCTAAGTGACGCGGAGGCCTTTTCCGTCTACGGCATCCTCACCGGCATGGCCCTGCCCTTCATCCTGTTTCCCTCCGCCATCACCAATTCCATTGCCGTTCTGCTGCTTCCCAGCGTGGCAAAGGACCAGGCGGAAGGACACACAGAAAGCATTTCAGGAAGCGTTGCCATGGCGCTGCGCTACAGCCTTTATATGGGTATTCTCTGCATCGGGATTTTCGTCCTGTTCGGACTGCCCCTGGGCATCAGCGTTTTCAAAAAAAAGAAGAGGCCGGACGCTGCATGCAGATCCTGGCCTGGCTCTGTCCGTTCCTCTACCTGGCTGCCACCATGGGCAGCATCTTAAACGGCCTTGGCTGTACCCGCACCACGTTCCTGCAAAGCGTCGCCGCAATGCTGCTGCGGCTCTGCTTCGTGGTGGCTGCCATTCCGTTTTCGGGATCTACGGCTACCTCTGTGGAATGCTGGTCAGCGAAATGTTCCTGGCCATGGCGCACCTGTGGTCCTTAAAAAACGGCGGATTGCCTTCATCTGGAATGCCTGGGACATGATCGCCAAACCGGCCATCCTGCTGTTCCTTGCCATCGGCATTCACTATTTTATCGGCGGATTCCTTCCCGATCCCACCAGCGCTGCGCCGTTTTTTCTCAAGACCTCCGGTCAGATTCTGCTGCTGTCCTTCTGCTATGGGGTGCTGCTGTTGTACGCGCATATTCTAAAAAAAATGAAAAAAAGGGACTGTCGCAAAATTGTCCCAGAGCATTCCGTATATCGGGGACAATTTTGTAACAGACCCTACTGGTTTGTTCTATATTCACTCAAACTTATCTTCACCTGAAGCTCAACTGGTAAATTTAATTGATCAAATGGCACTTGCCATCTTGAGATAAGGTCGAATAGCAAGCACAGCAGGTGTACGTACACTCTGCGATTTTGGCAAGATCTATTAAAATATCAGAACAACCTTAACCGGATCCCCCAGCTTCAAAGCGCCGCTTCCTGCTGGAATATCCACGATACAGTTACAGCCCTGCAAAGGAACTCAGGACTCCTGAAGAATGAAGACCAGATGGCATATATGCCTGTCCATCCTTCAGAATTCCTCTTATAAATCTCCGTCTCTTACTTTCTTTGAAAAAATGGATCTGCCATCACAGCCTGACTTACGACCGGATTCAGACTTTCATCCCTGGTCATTTTCGCAAGTGCCGGACGAATCAGCATTTCAAAATTAGCTGCAGCACCAAATGGATTGCGGACAAACTGATCACCGGTACCCCTTCACATACCGAGAACAGCACCGGAGTACCTGGTTTTTGCAATCACTCTCCAAAAAACTCGTTCTGAACCACTGACCTGTACCGCCTTGTGCAGAATATCCTTTTTCCCAACAGATACGCCACCTGTGGTAATTATCAAATCCGACTGGGCCGCCGCATCCTTAAGGGCTTTTCCCATCAGTTCGGATCATCCGAAATCGTTTTTGCAAGTACCGGGCGAATTCCCAGTTCCCGCAGACGTACTACCAGCATCGTAAAGGTTGCTGTTGTAGATCTTCCCCGGCTGCAGCGGCTGGCCCGGTGATGTCACCTCATCCCCGGTGGTCAACACCGACACTTTTGGATGACGGTAAACAACTGCTTCCGCACATCCCATAGAAGCTAAAATTCCGGTTTCCACATAGCCCAGCTTTGTATCCTTCTTAATCATCAAAGTGCCTTTTTTTTGAAATCTTCTCCACGATAGAAATTGGTCCAGGCAGAAACTCCTTCGTAAACAGCTGCTTTCTCATCACCGTAATCTGTGTGCTCCTGCATTATGCAGCAGTCGCAGCCTTCCGGAATTGCGGCACCGGTCATAATCCGCACTCGCCTGTCCTTTCCAACCTTCACCTCAGAATAGTGCCCGGCATCGATCTCTTCCAACACCTGCAGGTACACCGGATGTTCCCGGGATGCCTGTTTCACATCCTCTGATCTGCAGGCATATCCATCGATGGGGGAACGATTAAATGGGGATTATCAATCTCTGCTGTCATATCCTGTGCAAGGATCCGTCCGCCTGCGTCCAGAATTCCCACAAGCTCTGTCTCCTGCAGGATCTTTGTTCTTTCCAGAATCAGTTTCTGTGCCTGCTCAATTTCCACATTTTCCATAATCTGTTTTTCTCCTTGTAATTGCTGATATCGTGCTTTATCATTGATATTGGAAAAACACGCATCTGCCCTATGGCTCTTATATACACCATAGCCCACCGTCCTCAGAAACGCAAACACAGATCCTTTTCCTGCAAAATCTCCCGTTCCATTTCATCTGCCATATTGGTATCATATACCCCGATCAATGGTTCTTGTCTTTCTCCATGCTGCAAAATCAAAGCTCTGCTTTGCTGTTTCTCCTGATGCAGTACAACGTTTCTGTCATAGGTCATGGTTTCAAGAACCAGTCCCACAAGCTCCTTCACTGGAATCAGCGGTACATCCACGCTAAGTACCAGACAACGCCGGTTTTTAACCTGTCGCATACAGGATTCCATTCCTCCCAACGGCCCCTTTTGTTCATATCGATCTGGAGCCACCGGAAGATCACACCGTATTCCCCGGTATCCGGAAACCACAATATCTGTGATTCCAAGTCTTTTTCCCTTTTCGATCTGATGTTCCAGAAATGTCTTCCCATTCCAGCACAAATCGGCCTTGTCACTTCCCATCCTGCTGCTCAGGCCTCCTGCCAACAGGATCATGGACATCTGCGTTCTGGCATACCAAAATGCTATGATATACTCCGCTATCTGCTCCGGGTCATTTAAATCCAGCAGCGGAATCCCTGTTCTGCCTCCAGCTCAGGATCCTGCAAAAATCAGACACCCACGCCACCAGATTTTCCTTCGGACAGATGCCGGTTTCAGAATTTCCCTGCCGCAGGATTTCCATTTTAGGATACGAACTGTACTTAAATCCCTCCAGAAGAATCAGATCCGCCTCCGGGAACATTTCCTGAAGCCGGGTTTCCGTCACCCCCGGCTTCCTGTTTCACTACCATAAACTTCGTATCTGAAAAATCGCTGTTCCCAGAGCCCCCGGCCTGAAGATGGGCCCAGGTATCTGTTCCCGGCACATCCGGTGCAAACTCATGGCCATCATGCTTGATCGTAGCTACCTTTAACCCCTTTTCTGTCAAAATCGGGATCAATTTTGTAATCAATGTGGTTTTTCCCGAATTTTTCACACCACTGATTGCAAATAACATTGGTTTTTGTTCCATATTCCACTTTTTTATATTCTTCATGCAACTTACGGCATGTCCTCCGGCAAGATCGAGGGCATCAACAATAAGATCAAGACGCTCAGGCGTCAGGGATACGGATATCCGGATGATGATTACTTCTTCCTCAAACTGTTCGACCTAAGCCGGGCTGAGATGGTTCGGAATCCCAAATCCCATAGAAAAAGTGATTGAGGCATTTATAAACAAGGACTGTCACATTCGCAAATATTTCTGCAGACTGACAGTCCTGTTTTACATTTATATTCTATTATTCTTACTTCTATGCTTCTTTCTCCAGTACCTTTTCCTGTTTCTTCTGTTCCTGTTTTTCCAGTTTCTACTGTTCTTTTTCTAACTTCTTCTGTTCCTCTTTCTCCAGCTTCTTCTGCGCTTCCTTCTCCGCATGCTCCTTCTCCAGCTGCTCCTGCCTCTGCTGCTTGATGCGGCGGAAATAGGAGCTCATCTCGTCGGCCATACCCGCCAGACGGTTTAAGAGCGTGGAAAAGTCGGAAAGCATCTCATCATCCTGATAATACGGATACACGATATCGTGGTCAATCTCGCTCCAGCCCTCCTCAAACAGGGTTCTTCCCTGGATCTCACGTAATAGCCCTTGTACTTGATGATATAGTGCAGGGAACGGTAAATGCCATCGGACTTGATGTCGATCAGCTTCTTATCGTAAATGCGGGTGTCGCCGGTCCGGCGGTATACCTTTGGGCGCTCCGCGATGTAGTAGTGATCCGGGTCATCGTCGAAATCCAGAAGACGGTCCTCAATATAGTTTTCCGGGTCATTCTCAAACACGGAGGTAATGTAATTGTGGAAGTGGATCCAGTCTTCGCGATACAGGAAGAATACACGGATTCCGATCAAATCCGTCATGTATTTATAATAATTCTTCCGGTTGATGTACTTGTACTGGTCGGCTGCTCACTCTTTTTGCGAATGATCTTCTCCAGCAGATGACCTGCCTTCTTGGTACGGTAACGGTAAGAATGGATCCCCGCTTTCTCGATATCGTACAGATAATCATTGACAAAATCCTTGCCAATCTTTTTTAACTGCGGTTCTATCCGACAGTAGCTGTCGTAAATGGAATTCAGTTCTTCCCATTTCATCCTGTCTTTTTCAGGGTTTCTTTTTCGATGTTATATTCTTTCAGAAAGTCTTTTTTTCTTAATCATAAATTCTCCTGATATTGCTTTCTGTTTTCTGTTTCAATTTCTGCGGCACAAAACTGTCATCAGCATTGTGAATCCACATTTCCCTCCAGAGCACTCACAATGGTCCGGTACACCCGGCCCACCGGGAGACCGACTACATTGTTGTAGTCTCCGGAGATTCCGCTAACCCATGCTGCAAAATATCCCTGGATTCCATAGGCTCCGGCTTTGTCCATCGGTTCCCCAGTCTTTACATAAGCCTGAATCTGTTCCTCTGTCATCAGGCAGACATGCACATCGGTTTCTTCGGCAAACGTGATGGTTTTCCACCGCTCTCCCGTTTTTTCTCCTGCTTTTCCACAAAATACCAGTGTCACGCCTGTGTATACCTGATGTGTTTTCCCCTGAAACGAAGAGATCATGCGGATTGCGTCTGCTTCATCTTTCGGCTTTCCCAGAATCTTTCCGTCAAACGCCACCACAGTGTCCGCACCGATTACCACCACATCTTCTCCGGCGTGCCGGACGGCAACGTCTTCGGCTTTCTGTCTGGAAAGTTCCATCACAACCTGATCCGGCACAGTGCTGGTGATGACTTCCTCCACATGGCTCGGTTCCACCTCCGGCTCAATGCCCACCTGGCGCAGAAGATCCAGGCGGCGCGGCGAGCCCGATGCCAGAATGACATGCGGAAAATTGTTTTCTATCGTTTGATTCATGTCGTTTCTCCCTACTCCTCGTCTGCCTTCAGAATATAATCCGTGGTCTGGTATACATAGAAATTCAGCCAGTTGGCGTACAGGGTATTGGAGGTATTCTCTCCAGGACAGGACCGGAATATTGAACGGGTCATTGTCCTCATAGTAGTTGCACGGAAGCTCCGGATGCAGCCCCTTCTTTAGATCGCGGTGATACTCGTTATTTAATGTCATGCGGTCGTATTCCGGATGTCCCTGCACAAAAATCTGGCTTCCTGTATCGTTGAGCACCAGGAAAATACCTGCCTCCGGTGACTCTGCCACAATCGTCAGCTCCGGATGCTTCTCAATATCCTCTCTGCGAACTTCCGTGTAACGGGAATGCGGTGCCATGACATAGTCATCCATGCTGCGGACCAGCGGGATCTTGCGGTTTAAGATCTTGTGACGGTAGATTCCTGCCAGTTTCTTCTCCCTTTTATATTTCGGAATACCGTAGTGGTAGTACAGACCCGCCTGCGCCCCCAGCAGATATGAAGAGTGGAATGCACATGGGTCTTGCTCCACTCCATGATCTTTGTCAGCTCATCCCAGTAGTTGACCTCCTCAAATTCCATGTTTTCCACCGGCGCGCCGGTGATGATCATGCCATCGAATTTCTGGCGGCGGATCTCATCGAAGGTCACATAAAACTTGTTTAAGTGGCTGGCCGATGTGTTCTTGGATACGTGCGTAGACAGCATCAGGAAGGTGCAGTCTACCTGCAGCGGCGTGTTGGAAAGCGCCCGCAGAAGCTGGGTTTCCGTATCTTCCTTGATCGGCATCAGGTTTAAGATCAGAATCTGCAGCGGACGGATATCCTGGCTCATCGCACGGTTCTCGTCCATCACAAAGATATTCTCTGACTCCAGAATAGCTCTGGCCGGCAGATCGTTTTGTACTTTAATCGGCATTGTTTTCTTCCCCATCATACTCAGGAAATCCTGCTCGGAAATGATCGGAATTCCCAGTTCTTTTGCTTTTTTTTTTTTGACGAATTGGATGTCACGTCATTGTTGATCAGATATGTGGTCTTTGCGGTAACCGAACCGGTGGCCTTACCGCCCCGGGCCTCAATGGCCGCCTGTAATTCCTTGCGATTGGCAAAATGCTCCACCGAACCGGTGATGACAAAAGGTCATTCCGGCAAAGATGGCTGCTTCGGTGTTCTCTGCCTCGTTCTCAATGGTAAGCTCTGCCAGAAGCCCATCCACCGCCTCGCGGTTCTTCTCTGAAGCAAAGTAATCAATCCAGGCATCGGCCAGCACGTCACCGATGCCATCCACTGCCGTCAGTTCTTCCGCTGTGGCATGGCGCATCCTTTCAAAAATCATAGCCGAAAGCACGGCACAGCATCTTGGCGTTTGCCAGGCCGATACCTGCCACGCCGATGCCGTATACCACACGCACCAGATTGGTGTGGGGAGGCCTTTTCACCGCCGCCATCAGATTCTCATACGACTTTCTCTCCAAAGCCTTCCATGGAAACGATGGCTTCTTTGTGACGGTCCAGATGGAACATATCCGCGTAGCTGTGAATAAAGCCCGCCGCAATGAATTTCTCCAGCGTCGCTTCCGAAAGCCCGTCGATATTTAACGCATCCCGGCTGACCAGCAGGGAGAAACTTTTGATCTTCTTCGCCTGGCAGTCCGGGTTGGTGCAGTATAAGGATTTTACATCGTTCATCTGGCGGATCTGGGTCTCGCCGCCGCAGACCGGACAGATCTTCGGGATTACGATGTTTTTCCGCTGCGTGTTAAGTTCTCCGCAATCTGCGGGATGATCATGTTGGCCTTATAGACTGTGATGGTATCCCCCACGCCCAGCTCCAGAGCTTCCATGATGCTGATGTTGTGGACACTGGCACGGCTCACCGTGGTGCCCTCCAGCTGCACCGGCTCAAAGATCGCCACCGGATTGATCAGTCCCGTTCGGGATGCACTCCACTCCATCTCCCGGAGTGTCGTCTCCCCGGATCTCATCGGCCCATTTGAAAGCGATGGAATTTCGCGGGAACTTGGCGGTGCGTCCCAGGGCATCGCCGTAGGCAATATCATCCATCAGAAGTACCAGACCGTCCGATGGGATATCATAGCTCTGAATGGCTTCCGCAAATTCCGCCACAGCGTCCGGCAGAGTCGCTGCGGTAACTTCTTTGTACTCCACCACATCAAAAGCCCTGAGTCTTTAACCATTCAAACTGCTCTTTTCTGGAATTGTGGAAACGGCCATGGTCGGTTCCGTCATCCGGCAATCCAGCCTCTGCCACTGCGTCTCCTGCTGCAGCCGCAGTTTTCGGTCCCACAGCCCGCACCAGCATGAATGCCTCAAAATTCACACTGCGCTTTGCTGTAATCTCGTTATTTAACTGGCGCACCGATCCGCTGCATAAGTTTCTCGGGTTTTTTTATATTTCGCATCCACATCCTCGATTTCCTCGTTGATGCGGGCAAAATCGGAATATTTGATGATGGCCTCGCCCCGCAGGATCAGCTGACCCTGGTACGGGATGCGAAGCGGCACATTGGAAAACACCTTCGCGTTGTTGGTGATGACCTCACCAATCTCACCGTTGCCGCGGGTGACTGCCTTCACCAGTTCCCCGCCCTCGTAAGTCAGGACAATGGTCAGGCCGTCTAACTTCCAGGACAGAAGGCCCTTCTGGCTTCCCAGCCACTCCTGAAGCACCGGCACCTCCTTTGTTTTATCCAGGGGAAAGCATCGGTGCCTCGTGAGCCTCCTTTGGGAGTTCGCTCAACACCTCATAGCCCACCTTCTGGGTCGGGCTTCCGGCCAGCACGGTACCGGTTTCTTTTTCCAGCTCCAGCAGCTCATCATACAGCCGGTCATATTCAAAGTTGCTCATGATCTCGCGGCTTTCCTGATAGTAAGCTCTGGATGCCGCCAGAAGTTCCCGGTGCAGCTCCTTCATGCGCAAGATTTTGTCTTCATTCTGTTTCTGGTCCATATTCATCACCTGCCTGTTTTCTCTGTTCTTTCCGATTCTGTTCTGTCCTTTTGTCATCCTGATTTTCCGGGCATTCTCCCCGGTTTCTTGCATGCTTTGACATCCTGCCATACAGTTCGGTCCGACCGTTCGCCTATGCCTCTTCTCCGTCCGGCAGATCTGCCTCCTCACGCTCCATTCGGGCCTGCTCTAACTGCCACTCCAGTTCCTCCAGTTCCTTCGGAGTTGCCCGGCGGAAGTCTCCGGTATTTAATTTACCCAGATGGATATTCATGATACGGACACGTTTTAAGGTTACCACACGATAGCCCAGCTCCGCGCACATCCGGCGGATCTGTCGGTTCAGTCCCTGGGTCAGGATGATGCGGAAGGTCTTCGCTCCGGCTGCCTCCACCTTACAGGGTCTTGTGGTCACGCCAAGCTCTTTCAGTTCTACGCCCTCGCGCATTTTCTTTAAGAATGCCGCATTAAACGGCTGATCTACGGTAACCAGGTACTCCTTCTCATGAAAATTGCCTGCGTGCATGATCTCATTGGCCAGCTCACCCTGGTTGGTCATGAGCAGAAGGCCCTCCGAGTCTTTGTCCAGGCGTCCCACCGGATACACTCTTGCCGGATATTTGATCAGGTCTACTACGTTGGGAGCACGGTCCTTATCGGAAGTGGTGCAGACGATTCCCCGCGGTTTATTCACCACCAGCAGCACCGGCTTTACCTTTTTTGCCGCCTGCTGCCTTTCCAACCGGTTTTCCATCGCAGACAATGATTTCCTGACCGGTTACCTTCTCGCCCATCTCTGCCTTACGGCCGTCAATGGTGACTTTTCCAGCCTCAATGAGGCGGTCTGCCTCGCGGCGGGAGCAGACGCCCTGCTCGCTCAAATATTTATTCAAACGGATCTCTTCCATGATGTTTCCTTTCTCACCGGTCATTCCGCTCAGTCACTTTTCCATTCCGGCCACGTTTTTTATCCATCCCGTAAGCCGAAAACGGCTATCCCTCCACCAGAGAGATAGCCTGTCTCTTACTTGTGTTCCTTAGTCGTGAATAAACATGGCATCCCGGATATTGAAAGATTGTAACCATAATGTTACAAATGTAAACAACATCCGGTACCACATGGGTTACTCATTCTCAGAATATTTGTAAGTACCGTCCTCCTGGAGAACAATCGTGCCGGCAGCTTCCTCGATACAACCGTCCGTGTCAATCGTTCCATACGTAGCCAGGTATGAAAGAGAACCCTGGAACTGGATGCCTGTACTGTCTCCGCATGAGATTGTTACCCAGTTATAACCGGAATCTTTTACAACCTCGTTGCAGAACTCAGCAAATTCTTCATTCGTGGTAGCTTTCAGAAGCTCTTTATCCACGACAACCTCAGCCCATTTTGTATCGTTCTTTCTTCATGCTTCGTTACCGGTGCGGTCATAAGAACATTGATACTCTCAGCCTGAGCAGTCTCTGCCTTTTTCCTGTTCCTCGCTTACAGCCGGTGTTTCCTCCTCTGGTTCAGCTTCTGTTTCCGGAACGCTCTCAGGTTCCTTAACTTCGGTCTCCTCTGCTTCGGTCTGCTCCTCAGTTGATCCTCTGTCTCTGTTTCTTTGTTGGCTGCCGCCTCCATGCCGTCTTTCACACCATCACTGAAACCGCATCCGCAAACAGATACTGCCATCATAGCCACCATTAACCATACAACCACTTTTTTCATACTTCATTTCCTCCGTTTCGTGTATTTCGTTGATTATACCATGCAAACCTATTTTTGCATAGCAAGATTTTATGTTGCCGGCATGAGTACGGGCTGTGCTGCTCCCGGATCCGCTTCTTTATGAGCCTGTGAAAGTTCCGGATTATCGAAAACATTTCCAACCAGGTAAGCGTAATCCTCCGTAGTACCCAGCGGCATAGGTTCTTTTACCTGGTAAAGCTCCTCTACATCCCTGGAGACTGCAAAGAAGCCGACACTTTCCATCCATGCCTTATCTGCCGGGCAAAATGCCATATACTTCCCGTAGCAAATCTCGAACAACAGATTGTCCGGATTCCGGTACACATCGCCCCTCAAACAGAACATTCCCGGTACATCGTGCCTGTCACAGCATCTGGTAACCGTTTCGGCTCTAATTCTTCCCAGATAGGAAATCTTCCTCGTACCGCTCCAAAGCCTCCTCCCAGCCATATTCCATGGCGAGATAGGCTTTTTCAGTCAATCCTTTATCTTCCAGACCACACCCCATCGCCATGCCATTGTACGCCGGTCTCTCCGGCTCCAGATTCGGAGAGACCAGGGCAAAGCCCTGTTTCCCATGCAAACAACCGTTCCAATGATCCAGGAACCCGTCTTTTTTTCGATTTTCCTCTGTATAATTCCATGCTAACCTCCTTATAGAAAATCTGCCCCACTAGGGGCAGGATTTTAAGATTTACGGATTATGAAGCCAGGGGCTACGCCAAACGAGGCGGATGCGTCGTTGCCGCCGGCAACGCCGTTGTGTTGACACGGCAGAAGGCGGTGGTGTTGCTGGCGTACGGAGATGCCAACCACCTCCATGTTGTGTCTCCATCTTCATCAACAACAATACGGTTCGTTCTCTCTTCGTAGAACGGAAACTGTTTGTCTACCCCGTTGTATTTTGCATAAATCTCCTCTCCATGAACCTCGTACTCGGACGGTAAAAAAGAAGATCGTCACACTCAGAGTAGCACCATTCTGAATCTGAATAGTTTTCTTAGGCGAAAGCATTTCTACCAGTTCATCCGGAAGCAGAGCCAAGATTTCGCTATTCAGGTATTCTCTCATTTCAATCTTTCCAACCTCCTTTGTTCGTCCACTCTTTGTTCATCCGGTGATCTTCACCGACAGTGTTTGGAAACAGAAAATAACTTCACCGTTCTGGTATAAGTCCACGGCTGCGACCTCTATTACAGCTCTACTGCCATCCTTTAAGGTTTCCGTAATCTCCGTTCCCACTTTCAGCTTCTCAGCCGCTTTCCCGGAATTGATGATTTCCTGAACCTCTTTCCATGTGACTTTGCTCGTTTCTGTTCTTTTGATAGTTGCCATTTTGCAATCCTCCTTAAAATAATTTTTCCTGTTGATAATCTTTTATAGTAAACTGCCTCTCGTAATTCATCCAGACAGTTTCTACCCTGTTTCCTCCGTATTCAGCATTTGACCGGAACTGCTCCTTGTGCCAGCCTTTTAACATGCTGTCGTAAAGCTCTGATTCATAGCCGCTTATCATTACCATGGCTTCTGAGCTTTTCAGAGCATCCAGTAACTCCTCATGGTCTGCATCCGTCATTTTCATGCTTGTACTGTTTTGCTGTCCTGGTTCCCAGGATATACGGAGGGTCTATGTACATGAAAACATCCGGATAATTGAACCCTTTATTACTTCCAGTGCCGGTCTGTTGTTCATCTGGACACACCGCAAGCGTTCTGCAGTCTCCAGGATAACCTCCGGCAGATTGTACCAGTTCCGAGAGCGTACATACTTCCCGACCGTGTACATCGTTTTTCCAGCCCACCCGGTACCCATTTGTTCGGAACCCGTGACTTTGCCAGCATGTGGTTAAAAAGTCAGCCGCTCTCTGGAAATCGTCCTGCTCCCCATTCGATGCGAACGCCCTCATACTCATGTCTGGAATAAGGCGTTGTCGCAACAATTCTGGCCAGTTCTGTCTGGATCGTCCCGATACAGTGGAACAGGTTCGGCACGTTGTTGTCAAGGTCATTTATCATTTCAATTCTGCTCGGCTCCTTTGAGAAGAATACGGCTCCGCTCCCAAAGAACGGCTCCAGGTACGTGTGATGCTCCGGAACCTTTGCCACAATCTCTCCGGCAATCCTCCATTTACTCCCCCGGATATTTCAGAACCGGTTTCATCAGGACCAGCCACCTTTCTCTCAAAGAAAATCTTTACAACCTCACACACCGCTCTTGCCTTTGCTCCTCCGATACCACGGATATTCTGCATTTCTTCCTCCAGACCGATCAGATCCGGAACCTCTGCTGCTTTTTCAGATGCGGCTCTCTCTCCAGCTCTGTACCCGTTCTCATATACTGCGTTCAGATACTCTTTCATGTCATTGTGATCCATCTTGCGGATGCGATCGTACTGCTTTCTGTTTAACTCGTATTTTTCATGTCCTTTTAATCCTCCACCATTTCCACATACAAATTACCGATTGCCTTGTTTTCCTGGACTGCGATAATGCTCCTGATCTTCCCTACCGGTTTTCCATCATAGCTTACTCTGTACCTGGTTCCTGCCTTTGTTGGGTCGGTATGGGAGGCGTTCCATCTCCACCTTTTCCAGCTCCCACCCAGGACCTACTACTTTTGTCCAAGCATGATGTAATAGCCGCATCCGTTGACCTGGCTACCTGCTGTGCAAATTCTTCGACCGGAGGAAACATTTCCATGCCTCCAAACTGCGTTATAGCCTCATTCTGCCTTTTTTATTGATATCGTGGAAATTCCATGCTTTACCCCTCCTGGCTGATTGATTTCGTCCATCTGGGAAACAATCCTGTCTGCCCTCGTATGACGGAATAATTCCCATTTTCCCCAGGCTTGCCACGAACCGGACACTTTTCGTAATTTTCGGAGTGTTTGCACCGAAGCACTCCTCTACGGCATCCTCCAGCGGCAGACCATTTTTTGCCTCTGTCTTTCGTCAGGTACTTTAATCAGCGGCGATATGTCATAACCTACAAACGTGATGTAATTTGACCTGGTTCATATCTCCAGCCGATCGGCTCCCAGCTCATTGTATTTTCCTTGTATACCGGCTCGAACCTTTTCCCGTTCAGGGATCACTTGCCTTTCCGATGTATTCCACCTTGATTCCTGCCGCCTCCAGCTCCAGGAGGTGCTTAATAAAAACGCCCCAGAGCTTGTCAATCTTTCCTTGCTTCGAACAAATATAATTCATTTTCCCAGACCTCCTAAATGTACTTTGCGTATTTCTCACTGATAGATGCCACCCATTCCGGATCCAGCTATCCGGGTATGTACTCCAGGCAGCTTATAATTTCCACCACCATCCACGAGATTTCAGTGCTACAATCAGCTGCCGTTTCTATGTAACCACAATGCGCCCCTCTTTGTAATCACCAGCAAGGTTGGCATCCTCGAAAAATACTTCTTTCAGTTTCCTTAATTTCTCCGACAAGCGACTTCTGGTACAGCGACTTCGCAAGCGGTACCGTTATTGCCGGTGCGCATCTCGTAGTGGATAAGGCGTTATCATACATTGCCGTTCTGCCGGAGTGGTTTGTAGGATCACACGGATTGTCCCGACTTTCCTGCAGAACTCAATCAGCTTCAACAATTTCTCCGCCTTATCGTTTTCTGCTGTCCTCTTTTTATCTGATCCTCCAAGTCTTTGAACCACTCCAGAAAAACTCCAGGATTTTTATCTGACTTATCCAGCTTCCTGAATTGTATTTTATGCTGGACTACCATTACACTGACATGCTGTGCCTCATATTTCAGCATTTCACTCCATTTCTCATGCAGTTTATCCAGAATGGATTGTTTTTCTCCTCTGAGTCGGCCAGGCAGCCTCTCTCCACATACACCTGATATTCATGCTCGGATATATCGCCTCTTTCCGCCAAAGCTGTTACATTATTCGCCCTGTGAATCAGGTCTTTGTTTAATTCTTCTGCCGCACCACGCCGTCGCTGGGCATTCGGGCTCTGGTTGCGGCGCCACAATTCTTCAGCTCGCTCATGTTCTTTGCGTCCAGCTCTGTTTCATCGTTACCGTTAAACCAATGCGGTGGTCTGGGCGCCGACATCGCCGACCGCCTGCCGATTTGTCGCTTCGCCGCCAGTAACGGAAATGATCTTTCAAAAAAATTTCACCAGCTCCGCATCTGCGAGTGGCAAATATCCGGACGTTCTGCAGATCCGAAAATGATGTCTCCAATCGGCGTTCAGGATTACTGGATGCCATAAAGGGAACGAATTCGACAGCGTTTACTCTGTTTTTCAAGTCCGGATTCATCAGCAATCATTACCAACCGGCTCACAGAAACCAGGTCATACATGATCTGGAGTTTTTACCGGTCTCTGTTACTTAATCAGCGATTGCCTTTCCCCAGGAGCAAAAAACCGGTTTCGACTCCTCGGCAAATCATTTTCGGTATGTTAGTGATTTTGTTTTTACCATGGTTTTCCTCCAGCAATACGTAACT
>VOFG01004383.1_pt1 | contig 35725 bp, 36 predicted proteins | sample 5384171 | NCBI WGS metagenome assembly VOFG01 (sample SAMN12384726, study PRJNA508395) | human gut metagenome | isolation source: healthy gut F | host: Homo sapiens
CAGCAGTGATTGTCAGCGTAGATCAGGTTGCGTACCAGCACCGTAATAAAGTCTGCCAACCTGAAACTTGTAAGTCAGAATCTGTTTTTCCTTATCAAAAGGAATTACATAATATTTCCAGTGGCACTGATCGCCTTTTTATAATCATTCTTCGCTCGTAAGCAGCAGAGATGTTTTTGTATAAGTTCGTATTGGAGGATCTAATTGAACCGCCTTTTCACTTATTGTATCCACAGCTTCATCATACTTTTTCAAATCTTCCAGCAGATGTCCGTAATACATATAATCCAAATAAGAATAATCGGCTTTATCGGTTTCATTAAAGAAAATATCCGCAGCTTTCATCGCTTCGTCAAAACGCTTCAAGTCAGTATAATTATACATTGCCAGGCGTTTGAACGCAGCATGGGGGATTCTTTGCAGTCCCCATATTGGCTACTTCAAGCGACTTCTCCGAAATCATGGTTCAAGAATAAAGCAAACGCATACTTCACTAAATCCTCCTCAGTAGCTACCGGTCCCATAGCAAAACGCGAATAAGCATCCGCAGCTTTGCTGAAATCATTCTTCAAATAATAAATCTCGGCCAGCTTCTTGTCTACACCGGTGTTGGGCAGTTGCAAAGCTTTCAGTTGATTCAGCTTTTCGATAGCAAGACTCAATTGGCCATCTTATAGATATCTGCAAATTTCAGATAAGCCGCCGCACAGCGCGGATTAAAGTAAATGGCTTCCTCATATTTTTGAGAAGCAAGACCGGCATTCTTCTGTTTGAGGGCAATATCTCCTTCCAATACGGCCGCATCAGCCGTGATTTGCCGTTTGCTTTTTTTGGCAAGAGCCGCATATTGCTGAGCTTCCGGTATTTTACCAGCTTCAGATAAGCCTCACCGGATAGCCACCAACAGCTCTATATTCTTTTATTCTTGCCTTTTTATCATTTGTCCAGCCTCTTCGGCCGCTTGTGCTTTGATTCGCCTGAATAGTTTCTTTCAATTTTGCAACACCCACTTTCCATTCGGAGGCAGGAGTTTGTGCATAGAGCGACCCAACTGCTATAAACGCTCCAGCTAAAAACATTTGTACTCGTTTCATGATAGTCTCTAATTTTAGTTATTATTCGCCATTCTACATGGACTACACGTATCGGCTGAGTAGCGGAACAAGTCCCGATTTTAATATGATGCGCTGCCCCTTGTCGGAGGTCATAAAAAAGTGAATCCCCGAAGGCAGCCCGTTGCGAGGATCATTCAGAATTGCATAAATCGGCCGTGCCAATGGATAATTGCCATAATACAAATAAGCCTGATAAGGTTTATAGCTGTTTCGGGAGTCGCCACATCTTCGGCACTCACCAGCCATCACCCTGATTTCCTCCTGAAAGAGAGATTGGTAGTATCACTGCGGTTTCCCAACCAGTTCACACCTATCACACCTATCGCATCCAGGATTCTGCGCTACATAATTTATCACCTGCTGATTTGTCCTCAAAGCACTCACATTTCCTTCTGCTAACGGTTTTCCGTTGCAGATCGAATCCATCAAAGCGTACTGTACTGGAGTTCTATTGTCGAACACCACCCGAATACCTTTCAGACGAGAACCCGAATTTTTACCTGTTTCCAATCTTTCACTTCTCCCCGTCAAGATACGGCAATCGCGCACACATCAACAATGAATCCGGATTCTCGGTTCACAATCAGTACCAGTCCATCCGTAGCCAGCTTAATCTCACGAGGATAAAAATACGGCTGTGAACGAATTCATTTTCTTCTCAGTCGGTGTCAGGTTGCGATTGCCAACCGGACACTGTCTTTTCAGAAAAATTAATCGCCTCTACTTCAGTAGTGTAGCGAGGAACAATTCGGCCAAAGGATACAAACTCTCAAACACATCGATTTCTTCCTGCAATGGGTTCCGAAACTTTCATCCGCCGCAATAGCTATCACCCCGGACGAATACGTATCCGTCGGTCCGTCTTTCGATTTAAGAACAGCTTGAAGCACTTAATGCCGCCAGCAAAACGATTCCTGTCAGCCAAAATTGTCTTTTCATCATCTTTTATTTAAATGAACATTACCGAACTGTAAGCACCGCCTTACCGTTCTGCTTGCCCGGAATCCACTTCGGCATACTCTTTACCACGTACGGCTTCCTTATCGAATAAGGATCTACACCGTGCACATCCGAAATAGTACCGTGCGCTCTGCGACCAGGCTGGACAATAACTTGCGTCCTTGTGTTCTCTGTGCAATGGTAGGATATTTGATGTTTTTCCCAGATAAACCATCAATTCCTGCAGTTCCGCCCGGGAAGGCAGGCATCTGTTCTCTATATCGAACACTTTTCAGTTCGGCTCAGCCTGTGTTACTACCTGCTTCAAGTCAGCGATATCCGCACCATTCTCTTCATCATTACCTTTCACATCGGCTTGTGGAGATCAGCTACTTTGGTAGAGTCCTTTCTTCCTGACTCTTAGTCTCATTGTCCTCGTGCTTTGATTTCGGTTCTGCCAATTTCGACATGCAGGGGTGGAGGTCAGGTTCTACCCGCTGTCTCTTCCTGCTTGATTTCCAGTTCTTCCAATTTCGGGTGGCCTCCGTCATCAACTTAAGCAGGGGTGTAGGGATCTAAACCCGACTGCCGCTATGATTACCACAATCAACATGGCGACATTGTGTCGTTTGTTGAATTGGCACGCTTCTAGGCACCATATGCCTGGTTCTTGCCTTCAAAAATCAATTGACACCATTCGAAGAAGTCTAAATCTAATTTTGCCATTTTACTTTTCTTTTTAGGTGTTCATCATTTATCGGCTATATTCTGTGACAGCTCACCCTTCTCAAAATTCTTAATCAAGAATCGATCCGCTTCGGCAATGTCCGTTATCACATATTTACCAATATTACATATCTGCATTTCGTCAGTGCGTCAATCAGATTCATATAGAACGTCGTCCGTCGCCTTGATAATCACGGTCGGCGTATCTTTTCCCTCTTTATTTCGGAAACCTGTTTCTTATATTCTTCATCCGAAATCTTAAAGATCAAAGTTTCTGCTGTTTCAAAGCTCTCACTTTATTGACAGCAGTTGCATTCTTTGAAGCAGTATGGAACATAACCCATCCGGGCCATAAGTAGTCTCCTTCAATGAGGTATAATCCTTATAGTTCGGTTCACCCTCATAATAATAAGAGCTTATTGTCCGGCCCCAGCAGCAATGTGATTGCCTGCGAAGCCTTCACCATACTCTTCTGTTCTTCTGTTATATTCTTATCGTTACTCGGCATGCTTATCTCCATCGTCTGAGGTTTGCTCAACGTGGTACAAAGCATAAAGAAAATTAATCAGCAACATATTCATATCCACCATCGGGTAAAGTCCACCCGTACAGCAAATTTCTTCTGCTTGCTCTTTCCATTTTTCGCCGCCGCTCTCTTGTACTTCAGCACTCATTGTTTTTCCTCCTTTTAATCTTCAGATTCCACTTTGAGGAAGTAATCAGATTATACCGATTCTCCCTCAAGTCCTGAAGTGAGTTCATAACGTTCTTTATCACCGAGTATGGGTTGAAGCATCCGCTTTGATAGCAATTCGCAGGTCAGCGTTGGCTGCACGCGCATTGCGTACCCATGCCTTGAACTGGTTGTCGACGCTATCATGGAATTCCCTCATTTTCAGAATCTTATCCCGTTGTTCTTCAAGGAAGATCAGGAATTTCTGCATACTTCTAATAGGTACTCCGAAAGTAGAAGACAGAACAAACCGCTTCTCCCTGTTCCAGGAGTAAACTTAATACCATACTCATCACCCATGCTCTCCAAAACAGCCTGCATATCCTGCTGTTTGTCGAGGCTCATAAATATTTTCCCATCCGGATCTACCAGAATCTGGAAGCACATTTGTCTCCGGAATCTTAATTTCCGATACGGAAGCCGGAGTGTTGACCTGCACCGGTTCTTTCTTCACAAATGTTGAAGTCAACATAAAGAAAGTCAGCAACAATATAGTAACGTCACTCATAGCGGTCATATCTATGAACGTACTTTTCTTTTTTAATTTGCGCTCTACCCATGATTAATAGATTTTAAAGGGTCCGCAGAATTAGTGAGTAGCTGCAAAAAGTTTGCAATAGAGAATCCGACTTCGTCGAGACCGTCAGTTTATCAATTTTGTTAGTGTAATAGTTGTAGGAAATAACAGCCAATGCACCGGTCAAGATACCGAAAGCAGTGTTAATCAAGGCTTCGGAAATACCTTGTGACAGAGCCATAGAGTCAGCACCACCACCTGCAGACAAAGCGGCAAACGAACGGATCATACCGATTACAGTACCGAGCAATCCCATCAATGTACCCAATGTAGTGATTGTGGCAATAATCGGAAGATTCTGTTGCATCATAGGCATTTCCAATGCAGTAGCCTCTTCCAGCTCTTTCTGGATTGCCAACAATTTCTGCTCCTTAGACAAAGCAGTATTCTTCTTCCATTTCGTCATATTTACGAAGAGTAGAAGTAACCACATTAGCTACCGAACCTCTCTGATTATCACAGATTTCCTGCGCTTTCTTAATATCCCCCTCAGCCAATGCAGCTTTGATATTAGCAACGAATTTAGCTAAAGAACCTTTTCCGAAAGCAGAGCGGAGAGCAAAATAGCGTTCGATACTCAATGCAAGTACAGTCAACAGCAATGTCTGAATGACAGGCACGATAATACCACCTTTGTAAATGGTACCCAAAAAGTTTCCTGGCAACGGGTGATTGTTCGGATCATTGTTCATAAGTTTGACGGATTTCCCAATAGGAAATGATAAATACATACTGCCAGAATAAAAACAGCAGATAATAACGATACCGGCATTCTTTATACCTACGACATGAGTTTTTTAGTAGTTTCCATAATAAGTTTTGTTAAGATATTAATTTTAGTTATTTAGAAGTGGAACCCTCGTGCTATAACCACCTGAATAAATTCAATAATGGTTATGACATGATGAAAAGTAAAATTTAAGTATCTGTTAATCTAATATCAATTGTAAACGAATCAATTACGCTCGCTAAACGTATATATCGCAACCGTCCGAAAGGAAGTGAACGGGCAATTAGTAATGCTCGGCTTTGATGTTACCACCTTTACACCTGCATCCTATCAACGTCATCGTCTTTAACGACCCTAAGAAATCTAATCTTGTGGCTGGCTTCGTACTTAGATGCTTTCAGCACTTATCCAATCCCGACTTAGATACCCAGCGATGCACCTGGCGGCACAACTGGTAAACCAGCGGTCAGTCCAACACGGTCCTCTCGTACTAGTGTCAGAGCCACGCAAATTTCATACGCCCACGATAGATAGAGACCGAACTGTCTCACGACGTTCTGAACCCAGCTCGCGTGCCACTTTAATGGGCGAACAGCCCAACCCTTGGGACCTTCTCCAGCCCCAGGATGTGACGAGCCGACATCGAGGTGCCAAACCCCTCCGTCGATATGAGCTCTTGGGAGGGATCAGCCTGTTATCCCCGGAGTACCTTTTATCCTTTGAGCGATGTCCCTTCCATACGGAAACACCGGATCACTATGCTCTAGTTTCCTACCTGATCGACTTGTAAGTCTCCCAGTCAAGCGCCCTTATGCCATTACACTCTGCGGACGGTTACCAATCGTCCTGAGGGCACCTTTAGAAGCCTCCGTTACTATTTTGGAGGCGACCACCCCAGTCAAACTACCCACCAAACAGTGTCCCCGTACCACGGGTTAGAACTCAAATAATCAAAGGGCCGTATTTCAACAGCGACTCCACAAATACTGGCGTACCTGCTTCGAAGTCTCCGGCCTATCCTACACATCAATTACCCAAATTCAATGTTAAGCTATAGTAAAGGTTCACGGGGTCTTTTCGTCCCATCGCGGGTAATCGGCATCTTCACCGATACTACAATTTCACTGAGCTCACGGTTGAGACAGTGTCCAGATCATTACACCATTCGTGCAGGTCGGAACTTACCCGACAAGGAATTTCGCTACCTTAGGACCGTTATAGTTACGGCCGCCGTTTACTGGGGCTTCAATTCAATGCTTCTCTTGCGATGACATCTCCTCTTAACCTTCCAGCACCGGGCAGGTGTCAGGCTGTATACGTAATCTTTCAATTTGGCACAGCCCTGTGTTTTTGTTAAACAGTTGCCTGGACCTATTCTCTGCGCCCAACTCTCGTTGGGACCCTTTATCCCGAAGTTACAGGGTCAATTTGCCTAGTTCCTTAACCGTGAATCACTCAAGCGCCTTAGTATATTCAACCCGACTACGTGTGTCCGTTTGCGGTACGGGTACCTCAAAGATTAAGTTTAGCGGATTTTCTTGGGAGTATGCTTACACGCACTATTGGATTGTTCCGAAGAACGTTCCATACTATCAGGTTCGACTCTCTTTGTGGATTTGCCTGCAAAGATCAACATCTACACCCTTCAACGGACTATTCCGTCAGTCCGCGGCGCTATCACTGCTCCGTCTCCACGTCACTCCTTAAGGTAGTACAGGAATATTAACCTGTTCTGCCATCGGCCTCACCGTTCGGCTGAGCCTTAGGACCCGACTAACCCTGATCCGATTAGCGTTGATCAGGAAACCTTAGTCTTTCGGCGAGGGGTTTCTCACCCCCTTTATCGTTACTTATACCTACATTTGCTTTTCCACACGCTCCAGCAAAGCTCACGCTTCACCTTCGACGCAGAGTGGAATGCTCCCCTACCGATCATTACTGATCCCATAGCTTCGGTAAAACACTTAATGCCCGATTATTATCCACGCCAAACTCCTCGACTAGTGAGCTGTTACGCACTCTTTAAATGAATGGCTGCTTCCAAGCCAACATCCTAGCTGTCTTAGCAATCTGACTTCGTTAGTTCAACTTAGTGTTTATTTGGGGACCTTAGCTGATGGTCTGGATTCTTCTCCTTTAGGACATGGACCTTAGCACCCATGCCCTCACTCCTGTGATAGAACTAATGCGCATTCGGAGTTTATCAAGACTTGATAGGCGGTGAAGCCCTCGCATCTTATCAGTCGCTCTACCTCACATTAGTAACTCACAAGGCTGCACCTAAATGCATTTCGGGGAGTACGAGCTATCTCCAAGTTTGATTAGCCTTTCACCCCCACCCTCAGTTCATCCGGAAGCTTTTCAACGCTTATCGGTTCGGTCCTCCAGTTAGTGTTACCTAACCTTCAACCTGACCAAGGGTAGATCACTTGGTTTCGCGTCTACTCCTTCCGACTCGACGCCCTGTTCAGACTCGCTTTCGCTTCGGCTACACATTTTAAAATGCTTAACCTTGCCGGAAAAAGTAACTCGTAGGTTCATTATGCAAAAGGCACGCCGTCACTTCTTACGCAGCTCCGACCGCTTGTAGGCGCACGGTTTCAGGGACTATTTCACTCTTCTGTTCGAAGTGCTTTTCACCTTTCCTTCACAGTACTGGTTCGCTATCGGTCTCTCGGGAGTATTTAGCCTTACCGGATGGTCCCGGCAGATTCACGCAAGATTTCTCGTGTCCCGCGCTACTCAGGATACCACTACGCTTAATTTGACTTCGTATACCGGACTATCACCGTCTATGGTTCAACTTTCCAGAGGATTCTACTCATCAAATGTCTTGCGACATCGTGGTCCTACAACCCCACACATGCCGTAACATGGGTGGTTTGGGCTATTCCCCGTTCGCTCGCCACTACTAGGGGAATCATTATTATTTTCTTTTCCTACAGGTACTAAGATGTTTCAGTTCCCTGCGTTAGCTTCCATCAAAGATGGATGACATTCCTTCAGAATGCCGGGTTGTCCCATTCGGAAATCTCTGGATCAAAGGTTATTTGCACCTACCCAGAGCTTATCGCAGCTTATCACGTCCTTCATCGCCTCCGAGAGCCAAGGCATCCGCCATGCGCCCTTGCTTACTTTCTTTCAAACTTACTTTTAAGTATCAGGTATTAAGTATCAGGTATTAACCCAAAGTACTTAATAGTGTTGTACTTAAAACGTACGGTTCGATATATACTTTTAGCTCTTTACTAAATTTTACTTTTTGTACATCATGTCAAAGATCGTTTCTCTTTTCAGAGACTGTGGAGAATAACGGATTCGAACCGTTGACCCTCTGCGTGCAAGGCAGATGCTCTAGCCAGCTGAGCTAATCCCCCAAGAGTAATTGAACATTGCAATAATGAATTGACAACGACAATTTTTGTTCGGAGTAGTCCCAGGCAGAGTTGAACTGCCGACCTCTACATTATCAGTGTAGCGCTCTAACCAACTGAGCTATAGGACTAGTTCAACCTTGTCTACCTGATGTTAGACTCGGCTTCTTTCTTTTCTCTTGTTTATCTCTATCTATACTTCTATAGATGGTTGATCTATATGTTATAAATAAACAAGTACCAGTAGTACAATAATAGAACCTATGAAATCGTTGTTACGACATCGCTCCAGAAAGGAGGTGTTCCAGCCGCACCTTCCGGTACGGCTACCTTGTTACGACTTAGCCCCAATTACCAGTTTTACCCTAGGACGCTCCTTGCGGTTACGTACTTCAGGTACCCCCGGCTTTCATGGCTTGACGGGCGGTGTGTACAAGGCCCGGGAACGTATTCACCGCGCCATGGCTGATGCGCGATTACTAGCGAATCCAGCTTCACGAAGTCGGGTTGCAGACTTCGATCCGAACTGAGAGAGGCTTTTGGGATTAGCATCCTGTCACCAGGTAGCTGCCTTCTGTACCCCCCATTGTAACACGTGTGTAGCCCCGGACGTAAGGGCCGTGCTGATTTGACGTCATCCCCACCTTCCTCACATCTTACGACGGCAGTCTCTCTAGAGTCCTCAGCATGACCTGTTAGTAACTAAAGATAAGGGTTGCGCTCGTTATGGCACTTAAGCCGACACCTCACGGCACGAGCTGACGACAACCATGCAGCACCTTCACATTTGCCTTGCGGCTAACCTGTTTCCAGATTATTCAAATGCAATTTAAGCCCGGGTAAGGTTCCTCGCGTATCATCGAATTAAACCACATGTTCCTCCGCTTGTGCGGGCCCCCGTCAATTCCTTTGAGTTTCACCGTTGCCGGCGTACTCCCCAGGTGGAATACTTAATGCTTTCGCTTGGCCGCTTACTGTATATCGCAAACAGCGAGTATTCATCGTTTACTGTGTGGACTACCAGGGTATCTAATCCTGTTTGATACCCACACTTTCGAGCATCAGTGTCAGTTGCAGTCCAGTGAGCTGCCTTCGCAATCGGAGTTCTTCGTGATATCTAAGCATTTCACCGCTACACCACGAATTCCGCCCACCTCTACTGTACTCAAGACTGCCAGTATCAACTGCAATTTTACGGTTGAGCCGCAAACTTTCACAACTGACTTAAATGTCCACCTACGCTCCCTTTAAACCCAATAAATCCGGATAACGCTCGGATCCTCCGTATTACCGCGGCTGCTGGCACGGAGTTAGCCGATCCTTATTCATATGGTACATACAAAAATCCACACGTGGATCACTTTATTCCCATATAAAAGAAGTTTACAACCCATAGGGCAGTCATCCTTCACGCTACTTGGCTGGTTCAGGCCTGCGCCCATTGACCAATATTCCTCACTGCTGCCTCCCGTAGGAGTTTGGACCGTGTCTCAGTTCCAATGTGGGGGACCTTCCTCTCAGAACCCCTATCCATCGAAGGTTTGGTGAGCCGTTACCTCACCAACTGCCTAATGGAACGCATCCCCATCGATAACCGAAATTCTTTAATAATAAGACCATGCGGTCTAATTATGCCATCGGGTATTAATCTTTCTTTCGAAAGGCTATCCCCGAGTTATCGGCAGGTTGGATACGTGTTACTCACCCGTGCGCCGGTCGCCATCTCCAGTTTGCAAGCAAACTGAAATGCTGCCCCTCGACTTGCATGTGTTAAGCCTGTAGCTAGCGTTCATCCTGAGCCAGGATCAAACTCTTCATTGTAAAAGTATTGTTAGTCAGCATTAAAGCTGCTTTTTGCTCTGTTCAGGATGCCGTACAATTTATTGATTTCATTAATACCTTAAGTCTCATGCATATTACTATACATATAAGACAAGTATTGACGGTTCTATTTTTTTCTTGTACTACTTGTATTGTTTATCAATATTTCAAAGAACATCTTGCTTTCGTTTTAAAAGCGGGTGCAAAGGTAAGAGGTTTTATTTTAACTACCAAATATTTTCGGAAGTTTTTTTTCGTTTTTCTTTTTCTATCGTTTTTCAGACTCTCTTAGCGAAAGGGAAAGAAGGTAAAGAAGAAAAACAAAACGCCTTTTCTTTGCGAATCGGACTGCAAAGATAAGAACTTTTAGCATTATCTTCCAAACTTTATCGGAAGTTTTTTTGTTCTTATGGTTAAGCAGACCCTTGCTTTTACACTAAGTCAATTTATCAAGGCTTTCTTCTCTTGGAAAGCGGGTGCAAAAGTAGCCCCTTTTCAAATATACTCCAAACTTAAATCACTCTTTTTTTGAATTATTTTTGAAAAGACTCGCTAAAGTGTTGAGTCATAAGGATGTTGTAGAACATATTTTTCTCGGATACAGGAGGAACAGAGGAAAGGCATACACATTATTATATTCGCACGCGCGTTAGGTGAGTGAGCCCAGGTGGATGCACCAGGGAAATGAAGAGGAAATAGGGGAAGAACAAAGTTTGAAAAAGAAAAAACCTGCCATCCGGGCAACAATTGGATTAAATTCTTATGGGGACTGACTAAAAAGTCGGTTCTACCTCTACTGAAGAAAAAGTCAAAGAATCTTAAATCTCCTCCTTCCCGAAGGAGGAAAACCCGAAAAAAAAGGGGGAGGTGGAGGTGAATAAAGTTCTATCATTTACAAAGAAATAGGAACAAACATTGCCATCCGCACCACCTCGGTTGCGACCACTCCTCCTTCCAGAAGGAGGAGAATAGAGATACTACCGACTTTTCAGTCAACCCCTACTTACGTGTCAGCCAAGCTCTCTATGAAAATAAAAAACTATAATTTGCTGTCATCTGTCACGTTATTGGGGGTAATAATTTGAATATGAGTGATTAATGAGGTGACAACAGTAGGTGATGGCAGTGTGACGGCAAATTTTGCTGTCACACTGCCTTGTTGTCAATGGTTACTTATGGGCTGTTGGTTGGTCTATACAGAGCTTTTTAGTTTCTCCCGCTTGAAACTTTTTGTTTCTCCAGCTTGGAACTAAAGTTCCATCGGCTTGAAACTAAAGTTTCAAAGCCGTTTGAAAACAAGGTTTCGGACGCTTGAAAACATTGGTTCCAGCGTAGGGAATGAGTGAAACAACCGTATGGTCCGATTAGATCGACTGTACTTCCTAATAATGGTTGACTTGTTTATCTCTAATAGCTGCTATGTGTTGACTAGAAATATTACTAACCCTGGCAGCTGTTTACTTTATTATTTATTATTCCTGCCTCCGGTTTACTTATTTTTTTCTTATTCCTTTAACCGGTTGACTCTTCTCTTTGAAAGAAGAAAAAGAAAGGAACTCACCCTTTTTCCTCTTTTTCTATCCCGCTTAGCAGGGCATTCTTGGTCTTTTCATAAGCAAATGTACATATTTATTTTTAAGCAAGTGCTACATTCAGATACTTTTCTCTGTAGCTTATCCATCTTTTCCTGATAGGTCCTTGCATTTCTCCTGCCTGTACCGGGGTAAGCATATCCAAAGCTCATATGAGGCCTTTCGTTGTTATAGAAGTGAACGGCTGTTGCTACAAGGCTTTTCTGACTTCCTGTATTGAACTAAAGCGCATTCCTTGCAGCAATTCATTCTTTATAATGCCATTCACACGCTCAGCTATGGCATTGTCCTTGGGATTGCCATCCTCTGTCATGCTGGGAAGAATCCCGTTATGTCGTAATATGGCAATATAATCCGCACTGGCATATTGTACGCCTCGGTCGGAGTGATGGATCAAACCCTTAATCTCCTTTGCAGCTATGCGTCTGACTGCCATTTCCAGAGCCTTCCACTGTGTAACAGGCCTTCCCAGAGTATCACCTACGCAATACCCAATGATCTCCTTCGTATAGGCGTCTGTCACCAGAGACAGGTAGCAGAACACATAACTGCCGTCAGGCAACCATATGGTAATAAAGTGATATCACTAACCCACAGGCTGATCAGGATGTTCTAATAGCAATGTCCTGGTTAAATCAGGATACTGTGGCAAGTGATGAGAGGAGTCTGTCGTACGTGGAGCCCGAAAACGTTTGCGTATTGTCAGCTTATACTTGGACAATATAGCACAGAAACAGTCACGCCCAACAAAGGCCTGGCTGGTGCCGAACTCATTACGGTACATCAGCCAAAGTTTCATCCCCCAATACCAGGGTCCTTTGAACGCACACGTTTGACAAACTCAAGAACAAAACGTTCACGGGCCGAACTATCCGTACTATGGTCAACATACTTATAAAAGGCTTGCTTTGTTACACCAAACAATTTGCAAAGAGAGACCACCGTATAGGCATGCCTCCTTTACAAAGCCTTTTTATTGTTTGGTACCTTTTTTTTCGGATAGGAAGATTAAACATCTCCTCGGCAACATCAATCATCGTATCGAAGGCGTGCGCACGCATTTTAGCATCTTTTAAGCTCTGCACGTAAACGCTCATTCTCAAGACGTAAGGCAGTAATTGAGGAGGATTCATCCGAGGACTTGGGAGACTTGTTCTTTTTCATATAAGCGGATATTTCAGGATTAGAATCCTCAAAGATACGAACCCAACGCCAAAAAAACATCGATGAATAAAGGCATACAGACGAACTGTTAGAGCATGAGAGCAAAACGGCTATCAAATCACTGTGGAAAAATAAATATAGACGGCTATCATATTAAGCAAAAACGGTCAAAAAAGGGCAGGAAATAAATGATAGTACATAAGATACCTATTCCGATCCCCGTGATTTTTTGTTTTAACTGTAATATCAACAGAATCTATTTGCTTGATTTTAAACAACTTTCTTTCTACCACAAAGAATATTGTAGAGTACAAAAGTGGAAGAATATAAAAGACTACTGGATTTAACTCTATAAAAATGGCATAAAACGGAAACATAGCTCTAAAAAGACCATAAACACCAATGCCTGCGTTAAAATCCAATATATAACTTTTTATTTTTCCAATAACTGAGTCCTGTCAGTATAACAATTATCCAGAAAAATGCCGGACAAAATACATTCTCTTTGTACTTACAAAATCAGCAAGTCCCCATACATTGCATCAGCCTTTCGGCCATAGAATACAAAGTACGATAGTCATGAATCTCCAAACAGTGAAAAATGATTCCTGCAATAATCTCTATAAAAGGAATCAATTTTAGTATATTCTTTTTTAACTGGAGACCGCTCTTTCATGTATCAAATTATTTTTCAAACAAATATAGTTTTTATTAATTGAAAAAAACAAATACATAATTATCAGATACAGGCAAATAAAGATTGGGCATTCCCCGAGCAAAATCCACCTTCAGTTGTTATTCAAAGACAAGGATATTTTATACTATAAAAAAGTCAATGTCATGGAAAAAAACATTTTTAAGTTAGATAATGAACAGCTCAAAGCAATTGTATGCTCATTTCGGGATAAAACAGAAGAAGGGTTAAAAACGGAAAATGCAGAGATACAATGCATTCCTACCTTCATTGCTCCAAAAACAACCCATATTAAAGGAAAGTCACTGGTACTTGACCTGGGAGGAACCAATTATCGGGTGGCAATCGTAGATTTCGACAAAGCAACACCAACCGTTCACCCGAACAATGGCTGGAAAAAGACATGTCAATTATGAAGTCCGTCGGATATACCCGCGAAGAGTTATTCAAAGAATTGGCCGATATGATTATAGGAATCAAACGTGAGGAAGAAATGCCTATCGGTTATTGTTTTTTTCTTATCCGGCCGAGTCCGTACCGGGTGGAGACGCCAAACTGTTACGCTGGACAAAAAAGGAGTAGATATTAAAGAAATGGTTGGAGAATTTATCGGAAAACCTTTACTCGACTATCTGAATGAAAGAAACAAAATTAAGTTTACAGGCATCAAGGTAGTAAACGATACTATAGCCAGTTTATTCGCCGGTCTCACAGATAATAGTTATGATGCATATATCGGCCTCATCGTAGGGACAGGAACCAATATGGCAACTTTTATCCCTGCCGATAAAATTGAAAAACTGGATCAGTCATGCAATGCACATGGATTGATTCCTGTCAATTTGGAATCAGGCAATTTCCATCCGCCCTTTCTGACTGCGGTAGATGATACCGTTGACGCTATTTCCGGTAATCCGGGAAAGCAACGTTTTGAGAAAGCGGTATCCGGTATGTATCTGGGAGACATACTGAAAACAGCCTTTCCGCTGGAAGAGTTCGAAGAGAAATTCGACGCACAGAAACTGACTTCCATTATGAATTACCCGGACATCTACAAGGATGTATATGTACAGGTAGCACAATGGATTTATGGCAGATCCGCACAATTGGTTGCCGCTTCAATTACAGGGCTTATCATGTTGTTGAAATCATACAATAAAGATATACGTAGAGTTTGCCTGGTGGCTGAAGGCAGTCTTTTCTGGAGTGAGAACAGGAAGGATAAAAACTATAACATTCTCGTTATGGAAAAACTAAGAGAACTCCTTCAATTATTCGGCCTGGAAGATATTGAAGTGGATATAAAAAGTATGAATAATGCGAATCTGATAGGTACAGCCATTGCGGCATTATCATAATATACTCCCGTCACTGCCGGCTTCTGTACAAACATACAGGGCATGAAGCCGACAGTGATGTAACCACACCCGAACTTCATAAAAGAAAAAGCGCAGATAAATGATTATTTAAGCCGCTCTTTTCGTATTTTTGCATCAATACAAGAATGAGTATGCAGAACAACGACACCATAAAATCCGGAGACATATACTGCGGACAGGAAAGAAAGACCGGCAAATACTTTGCCTATCAGATTATCGACGTTAAGAAAGAGATTATGACTTATCTTCTTTTGGACTATTTCGATGAGAAATTTCCTGATGAAAAGGCAGTCAAGGAAATGAAGCCATTCAGGCGACATCGTTGGTTCTTCAAAGAAGGTACTACTAATTATAGCCATTCGGAACGAAATAAATTGCCCGAGGGAGCTGCATATGCAGGTCACAGAACTCCGCTTATTTCGGGTGAGTGCAAAGTTTATGGTTGCTGGCCAAACGGATATGACAATGTCGGCGAAGAAGAATGGGCAAAGATCCCAACAGATGCTCGTCAGAAATTCAAAGCTGCCCTTAATGATACGGCTGAAATTGTAGTATCCGGAATTGAATGCCGCCGCAGTTTCCAATACATTGACGATAAGTTACTGTCGGCAATGGACAACTATTCGGAGCCTGGAGAAACTCCCCGTAGCCTATTCTTTCAGTGCAACTAAATTCTATCCATCACTTATTCCATTCCTCGAAACCCGTTGGACAGCCACAAAACTCGATTGGAAAAATCACGGTCAAAACAATCTCGACCTCAGCCGTACACACTTACGGGAAATTACACTAGATGGAGAAGGACTGAAAAGCGTAAGTCTACCGGAGAGTTGCAGAACAATCTCATTTTCAAGCACCTTATCGCCGGAGCTCAAGGTTTATTCACCTGACGGCGGTAGTAATCTGACTCTGAAAATAGAACTTGAGGCAGATCATGTACCCGATGTCGGATTACCGCAATTGGAAATTCTCGTACTGGACCGGGCAGTAAAGTTCTGGATTTATTACCCGTGACCAATCTATACCCTAATCTCTACTATCTAAGAATTTGCGGCAAACCGGGATACCTCTCCAACATATCTTCGCTACGCAATCTGAAAACGCTGGAAGTGCTTTCGCTCGAAGAAATCTTCGGATTCACAGCGGAAGAGTTTCCCACACCGGGGACCTGTCCCCTTCTAAACACCCTTTGATGGAAAGTATCCCCGAAGAGGCCGGAAAACAAATAAAGAAAAAATATAAAGGAAAGATAACTGAACTGGACATCCGCAAGTTACGCAAGCCGGAATGGCTCGCCGAAAACCTGGATAACCCGTTACGCCACTGGGACGGCAGCGAATTTGTTCCACCGGCCAAGTTTAAAAAGGCAGTGGTAATCTATCGCAATGCGAGACGCGATGCATTGGTCGCCGCCAACCAATATCTGATAGACAGAGATGCTGCCCTTCTGCAAAATCGACTTGAACAAACAGGTAAGGAATTTGTCATCGCTTTCAATAAAGTGCTCGACGGCAAATCGGGATTCATTGAGACAGAAGAACGCGAAGATTTATGCGCTGCCTTCCAGGTCATACTTGATGCAGTGGACTCATCAGTAAACTTTTGGGGTTCACGATGAATCACGACCGCATTTGGGAGATTATGAACGAGCACAGAGATTGGTAACACCAAGTCATATAACCGTATCTCTATAACCATGTCTCGTTTCAAGAAATGTCCGCCCGATATTATTTATTATAAGGAATCACACTTAAACTATAATTACCATCAGGCAACAAATCCGAATCAAATTCTATTTCAATATCTTTAGACTCTCCTTTCAACAATGTGAAATAATTATCATTCATCAGAGCAGGTAATATACGCTCACCATCAGAAGAGCGAATAGCCTGTACGTGAACAGCAAAAGCGACTGATGATCCCACATTTTCGATCTTTGCTTTAATCACTTTCTTACCATTACTATCCACTAAGCTTGATGTTGTACGCAATTTGGCTTTCGGCAAATTATTCAATGCTTTATAGTCTCCCGGTTTATTGGAACGCCAATAAAAGTTATCAGAAAGCAGTTGCCCGTTTTCATCGTTCAGTTCCAACTTGATGAAATGCACAGGAGTCAAATCCGTTGGCTTCTTTTTTTCTACCATATAATTCAAATTCATAAAGTGAATATCCCCACATAGTAGCCTGTTTCAACCCTTGCATTTTCACATAACGAGTACGAACAGGTTTTATCTTAATCTCTTCGACACCGCCTTTAGAGTCCTCATTGATATAAATTTCTTTCCAGTTTATTGCATCATCCGAAATCAACAGTTTATGCTTTTTGCATGAGCAGCTTCCCAGTTCAATATGACAGAGGCTATTTCAGTAGGTTCACCCAGATCAACATAAATCCATTCTTCATCACGGGGTTCACTCGCCCAACGACTGCCATCACTGGCATCAATCGCGGCACTTGGCTCTCCGGCATCTGCCGAAATGGAGGAAGCAACCGCTGTCTTACCGAAAGCAAGGTTGTCTGTTGTAAAATTCAGATGGAAACAATAGGAATCCTTATTAGCGGCGGCATCCAAAACTACAGACTGGCTATAACGCCCCATTTCTTTCCCATCCAGATTATAGACTTTACCTGTAGCCGTAAGTCCTTTCTGCTCTTTCAAAGTGGTATTGATCACTTTTACACTATTATCAGCATAACTCCACTGAATATGAACCGGTTCACACGCCTTTCTGATTCCCCAGTAAGCCCCGGTCAAGTCATAATAATAATCATAGGTTTGCCATACCAATGAAGGATAAGCCGACTGCCCCATCCAAGTCAATATGCCGGAAGCATCTTCCCAAATATGATGTTGAAAGCCTTCGTACATCGCTTTATTCACCTCAACATTCACTAATTGAGCCTTTCCGGCAAAATCTTCAATACCTTTCGCTTTACCATAATTGAACTCTACGGTAGAGAAATATTTGTCGGGACTGGCGTTCCCCGCCGAATTGCCAAAGAAATGCTTGTCCCACATTTCATTACGTGGCCACCAATCTTTTTCGGGCATAAATTTCTTAAAGCTATCGAAAGTAGTAAAAGACAAAGCTGTACCTATTTCTGTACGGAATCCCCATCCTTTTTAGTTATATTGGCACCATATCCATAAGGGGCTTTGGTAAAATACCAGTTAGGATGAGAATTAGTCCAAGGTCCACCTCCCGGAAAGGCCGTCACTATGGGAATTGGCATGATAGGCCCGATCACCCCCATCGTATGTTCTAACGTCTTCCTCCAGCCACTTATTAAGAGGCTGTAACGGATACCCCTCATTATCACCACACCACACTGCAATACAAGCATGATTACGCAAACGCTTGATCTTTTCCACTGCATTCATATTGAAAGCAAAAACATCATCCGGAAGATTCGAATTTGAATTTAACCAGAAGTCGTCCCACACCATAATGCCGTATTTATCGCAAAAGCTTCATAAAACTCATCATCCGTAACCGAACCGATCCAATTGCGTATCATATTAAAATGCATCTCATTGTGAAGTTTCAATTTAAGATCATATTCTTCACCCCGACAACGCAACATATATTCGCTCATTCCCCAGTTTCCTCCTTTTACATAAACAGGTTCACCATTTATTTTAAGATGAAGCACACCGTCAACCAGCTCGGAACCGTATTCACGAATACCAAATGTAATATTCTGTTTATCAGAAGCCTTACCATTCACCATATAAGTCAGTTCGCAGGTATAAAGATTTGGCTGTCCGTAACCATTAGGCCACCACAAAGCAGGATTCTGAATTATAAATTGACTGAACTTGCTATCATCCAGAAGAAAAAGTCCGCTGTTTGCCTGCCTCAATTACCAAATCTTCGGTAAATTCAATGTTGCCCGGCTGAATGATACCTTTCAACACTCCTTTCTGCTCTATATCTGTATGATTCCGTAGTTCCAACTGCAAGCCTTTAAAACCGCTTTGTTTTTAGAAGGAACTTTCGAACGTATCCAAGGATCGACGATAGACACTTCGCCGTTTTTTGTCAAATAGACGTCGTCAGTAATACCAGTCAGAAGACCGGGAACATAAGGCATCCAATCCCAGCCGGCACATGACATATAAGTAGGACTTGCATAATTGGGAACCGGAGTGCCTACCCAATGCACAAGGACGGCAAGCACATTCTTACCGTTTTTTGACAGCAAATCGGTTATATCGAAATTCCCCGATGCATAAATCCATCAAGCAACCCGAGACGCGTCCCATTAAAGAATATTTCTCCTTTACGGTTAACCCCTTCAAAATTTAGCCATACTCTTTTCTCCGTTTTCCACCTCCGGCGAATTAAACTCTGTACGATACCAGAAGTTACGGTCATATTTTGCTTTATCGACTTTATACGCATTATCAGCAAAATTCGGATCAGGCTCCAGTCCTTCTAATACATACGAACCAAACACCGTTCCCGGCACAGTTGCTTTGACCCAATCCCTCGTGTCATATCGGGTAGTCATCATATCAGAAGGATGCTCAATTTCTGCCTGAGCTTTCACTTTCCATATCGTCAGATTTCCATCACTATTCAATGAAATTTTTACTTTTTTTGTGCATGAACGGTGATACCAGTAAATAATAAAACAAGTAACAGTGTAGTCTTCCAAATATTCATATCTTCTATTTCTTTTTCACATTACAGATCAGTATATGAACGATTAATCGCTCATATACCCCTAAAAAAGAAATCAGATAGTCATATTATTATATTTTGTATTCCTCTCATCTTCCTGTACAAAGTGGTAAGACCGATCTTCAGCAAGCGGGCAGTTTCCGTCTTGTTGCCTTTCGTATATTCCAGGACGGGGCAATATGCCTTCGTTCCATAGCAGCCAGTTCAAAAACTACCGATATTATCATCCGAACATTCATAATGAGTATTCTGAATCTCCAACGGAAGATCGCACACATCCAGATGCCCGCCTTCGCAGACAATCAGACTCCGTTCTATCACATTCCGCAATTCACGGATATTTCCTTTCCAGGGTTGCTGTTCCAACGCATGAAGAAAAGCAGGAGTCATCTCATTGACCGTATACGAAAAGTTTCTCGGAAAAGTCTCTTTGCAAAGGCAGTGGCAAGAATTCTGATATCACCGGTACGTTCGCGAAGTGCCGGCAGATGTACCTGAAATACCGAAAGACGATAAAACAGGTCTTCACGGAAACGTCCCGCTTTGATTTCCTCTGTCAGATTGCGGTTGGTCGCAGCAATAATACGCACATTCACGTGCGTCGGTTTCGTATCTCCTATCTTTATATATTCGCCTGTTTCGAGAATACGCAGCAATTTGGCCTGTAGTTCAAAAAGCCATTTCTCCGATTTCATCCAAAAAGATCGTACCGTTGTTGGCTTCTTCGAAGAGTCCTTTCTTGTCCTTCAAAGCACCGGTGAAGGACCCGGCTTTATGCCCGAACATTTCACTCTCCAGCAGTTCCTTACTGAAAGACGAACAGTTCACGGCAACAAAGCTCTGTTTGCTCCGCTTACTATTATAATGTATGGCTTGTGCAAATACTTCTTTCCGGTCCCCGTTTCTCCGGTCAACAACACCGGAACATCAGTCACCGAAACCTTCTGTGCCAGCATAACAGCTTTCTTTCAGCACTTTCGATTCTCCCAGAATGGAATCAAAAGAATATAGCTGACTGACTTTCTTTTCCAGTTTCTCTAACGGACATTCATCTTAGCCTTCTCAACGGCACGACTGATCAGAGGGATAATCTTATTATTATCGTCCCTTTGGTTATATAATCAAATGCACCGTTCTTTGATTGCCTGCACTCCGTCGGGTATATTACCGTGAGCGGTAAGAAGAATGACTTCCACATTCGGAGCTATTGTCTTTTTAATGTTCAACACCAGATCGACCCCGTTTCCATCGGGAAGAAAGACATCACACAAAGCCACATCCGGCTGTTGAATTTCCAACTGCCTGATAGCTGCCTTGCAATCACCCGCCTGACACACCTCATAACCCTCCAGTCCGAGCATACGAGCCAACAGGCTACGAATCTGAACCTCATCGTCAATGATAAGAATTTTACTCATAATTAATTTATAAAAATGAAGAAAGACAAACAGGGTGCGCAAATATAAGTCTTTTTTTCTATGATCCGAGAACAATTCTCCTACTTTATTGTTATTTCCACAGGAAACTATTTACGCAACAAACTTATGGAGATCATTATTATTGGAGGCGTTGCCGGAGGAGCTACCACTGCTGCCCGGATCAGACGCACAAACGAAGCACTGAAATCATCCTTTTAGAAAAAGGAAAGTATATCTCTTATGCCAATTGCGGACTGCCGTATTACATCGGAGGCGTGATCAAAGAACGGGAAAACTGTTTGTACAGACGCCCGAAGCATTTTCTACGCGCTTTCGTGTAGACGTACGAACTGAAAATGAAGTAATCTTCATCGACCGGAAGAGAAAACAGTAACGGTAAGACAAAGTAGCGGAGACACTTACGAGGAAAGCTACGACAAATTACTGATATCGACCGGAGCCTCCCTGTACGTCCTCCCCTGCCGGGAATCGACCTGAACGGAATCTTCACACTCAGGAATGTAGCCGACACAGACCGAATCAAAGAATATATCAACAGTCATGCTCCCCGAAAGGCTGTTGTCATCGGAGCCGGATTTATCGGGCTGGAAATGGCAGAGAACCTGCACGCACAAGGAGCTAAAGTTTCTATTGTGGAAATGGGAAATCAAGTGATGGCTCCCATCGACTTCTCCATGGCATCCCTTGTACACCAGCATTTGATGGACAAAGGAGTGAACCTGTATCTGGAGCAGGCAGTAGCCTCTTTTCGAAAGAGACGGAAAAGGATTGAAAGTCATCTTCAAGAACGGACAGTCCATCTCTGCCGACATCGTTATACTTTCCATCGGCGTACGTCCGGAAACGACACTGGCACGTGCCGCAGAGCCTGAAGATCGGCGAAGCCGGAGGAATCGCCGTCAACGACTACCTGCAAACGTCGGACGAATCGATTTACGCCATCGGTGACGCTATCGAATTCCGCCACCCGATCACCGGAAAACCGTGGCTCAATTACCTTGCTGGTCCCGCCAATCGTCAGGGACGAATTGTCGCAGACAACATTCAGGAGCACACATCCCTTATGAAGGAGCCATCGGAACTTCCATTGCAAAAGTATTCGACATGACTGTTGCTTCTACCGGATTACCCGGCAAACGATTGCGGCAGGCAGAAATCAATTATATGTCTTCGACCATCCATCCGTCCTCTCACGCAGGATATTACCCGGATGCCATGCCGATGAGTATTAAAATCACTTTCGACCCGAAGACAGGTAAACTGTACGGCGGACAGATCGTCGGCTATGACGGTGTAGACAAACGCATTGACGAAATCGCGCTTGTCATCAAGCATGAAGGTACGATCTATGATCTGATGAAAGTGGAGCAGGCTTACGCCCCTCCGTTCTCTTCTGCCAAAGATCCGGTAGCCGTTGCAGGATACGTAGCCGAAAACATCATAACTGGGAAAGTACAACCCGTCTATTGGAGACAGTTGAGGGATATCGAGATGGAAAACAATTTCCTGCTGGATGTACGTACTCCTGACGAATTCTCGCTCAATACACTGCCGGGTGCAGTGAACATTCCGCTGGACGAACTGCGTGACCGGCTGGATGAACTGCCGAAAGACAAGATGATCTATACATTCTGTGCCGTCGGCCTCAGAGGATACCTTGCTTATCGCATTCTGGTACAGCATGGATTTGAAAAGGTACGCAACCTTTCCGGAGGATTGAAAACATACCACGCTGCCGCAGCACCCATCATCCTGAGAGAAGAAAGTGAGAACGAAGTACCTGCACAACCGAACGCAAACATACAACAGCCGGCAGCTGCGCAACCTCAAAAGACAGTTTCACCAGTTGAAGCAGTGAAGACAATCCGTGTAGACGCTTGCGGACTGCAATGTCCGGGGCCGATTCTGAAAATGAAAAAGACAATGGATTCGCTGGTTTCCGGCGACCGGGTAGAAATTACCTCAACCGATCCGGGATTCCCGCGTGATGCTGCCGCATGGTGCAACTCGACAGGAAATCAGTTGATTTCCAAAGAAACAGCAGGAGGAAAATCTGTAGTAGTGATCGAAAAGGGCGAACCTAAATCCTGCAATATTGTTACCTCCTGTGAAGGCAAAGGAAAAACTTTCATCATGTTCAGTGATGATTTAGACAAAAAGCTTTCTTTAGCTACCTTTGTGCTCGCTAATGGCGCAGCTGCCACCGGACAAAAGGTAACGATCTTTTTTCACCTTCTGGGGACTGAACGTTATCAAGAAGCTGCATAAGCCGAACGTCGAAAAGATATCTTTGGAAAAATGTTCGGCATGATGCTCCTTCCAGTTCTCGAAAGTTGAAACTCTCTAAAATGAGCATGGGAGGAATAGGAGGAAAAATGATGCGATACATCATGAACCGGAAAGGAATCGACTCTCTGGAGTCCTTACGCCAACAAGCTCTGGAGAACGGTGTGGAATTTATCGCCTGCCAAATGTCCATGGACGTCATGGGAGTGAAACAGGAAGAACTTCTGGACGAAGTGACAATAGGCGGAGTAGCAACATACATGGAACGGGCGGATAATGCAAATATCAACCTGTTTATATAGAAAAAGAACAAACAAAAAAACAAGTAGCATATGAAGACAATATGTGTAATGCGCGATGTATTCAAAGCAATGGCAAGATTTGAAGATGCATTTGAAAAAGTGTATCAGGTATCATTAAATGAAGCGATGATATTATGTGCCCTGCAAGAAGCCTCGCCCAATAATATGACGGCCACGAGCCTGTCCAAACGAAGACGGGCTGACACCCTCGCACGCTTCAAAGATGCTCCGGATTCTGGAAGAAAAAGAACTGATTGTCAGAACACTCGGAGAAGAGGACCGGAGACTGATGCAGTTCCATCTCAGTCAGAGCGGTAAAAAACTAGTCCGACAATTAGCACTTGAAAAAAGTGGAAATACCGGAATTACTGAAACCGCTATTCGAATCGGTAGATTCCTAAATCAAGCAGCCCGATACATGTAATATCGGCTTGCAGAAGAATAAAACGGTGAACCGCCTGTTCATATATTACAGGTTGTTCACCGTTTCTCGTTTCGTCATTCTTCAAGCCACCCTCTAAGAAGAGACATCACTTTCTGCTTCTGATCTTCGGACATTGTACCGATGCGTGCAAGATGACTGCCTCCCGGCTCTACAAAAACATGAATATTCTTTTTATTCTTCAGCCATGTTACTCCGGCAGCTGTCCAGGGATCATTCTGACCATAGATAAAAATCATCTTCGGATCGTTCTTCTTCAAGAACCGCACAATCTTATTGCTCAATGTCTTATCGAATTTCATCTTCCGCATATCTTCCGGCAACATCAGTCTTCTCAGATAATCCTTGCTGGTCTTTATAGAAAGGTAAGGTTTAAAAGGAGCGATATCGTATCCATAATACCCCAATTCGCGGGCAGCCTGCACGAAGAAAGAAAGAGTCGGGCTGTCTACTATAAAATAAGAAGGTCCGCTGATTGCCAGCAAATGATCCAGCAGTGTATCGTCAGAAGCCGAGGTTTCCGGTATACTACGGATATCCGTTCCCCATTGCCAGATAGAGAAAGAGTATTCCAGCACACAGAAATCGTATATTTCTTCCAGAGGAGCGCGGAATGTATAGTTCTTTTCAGTACATCATTTTTTCAAAACGGGGCAACAAACGAGCCTTTCGCTTCAATACTTCCAACTGGAAATCTTCTATTTTTTTTCCTATCGGCTTCCGTACCTACCCGGCGGAGGAAAGGTTCGTGCCGACCGTCTTCACGCGCATAACAAAGAGGAGCAACATAAGGCACGGAAACATCCACATCGTCGGGGAAGAAAACACGGTATAATAAGGAGGTCTGCCCACCCTTGCTGATCCCCGTACTGATCCATTTGCCAGGATATAAAGTCTTGAAAGCGGTTGTCACGGCATGCAAATCCTCGGCAGAATTCTCGGCAGGAATTGCCAGTCGCACGGTCAGTGGATTCGAGAAATAGCGATGCAAAGATCAGTCGAACAACGGTTCCCGATAAGTGGGGAGTGGCCCCATATCCTTCAGTGAGAAAGTGGGACGGATGACGTGTCCCACAAAGACTTCCTTTTCGGGATGTATTGGCATCGTACATTACATACTTTTCCGGGAAGCGGCTTGGTGTCAGAATTCCGCTGACGGACTTATTTTTTCGATCTTCTGAATAAACGATTCCTGCGCCGACAATGAGACGGGCGCAACTGCGATCAGCAGCACGATTGAGAACCATACGAAAAGAGGCATCCGAATGTGTTTCATAAGCATTTGAGTGTTATCCAAAGATAATCATTTGCGAACCTTTTTACAATTTCTTGTTGTTTGTAACAAAAGCCCCAAGGTACCAGGGCGTGATTTTTATATAACCTAAACATTATAAAAGATATGAAGAAATTAATTCCTATTTTATTGGCGGTCTTTGCACTCGCTTCTTGCGAAAAAAGACCCGGACATGGGTAAGCTGGATGACAACTATCTGGTATACACTAACTACGACAAGCAAGCCAACTTCAAAGACTTCAGCACATTCTATCTGGCTGACAAAATCTTGGTTATCTCTGACAGCAAAGAACCGGAATATCTCGAAGGAGAAGGCGCTGAGCAAATTCTGGCAGCTTATACAGAAAATATGGAAGCAAAAAGGTTATCAACCGGCTGCCGATAAAGAAAGTGCCGATCTTGGTATTCAGGTAAGCTACATCGCAAGTACTTATTATTTCACCGGCTACACACAACCTGAATGGTGGTGGGGATATCCCGGCTACTGGGGACCCAGCTACTGGGGGGTAACTGGGGCGGCTGGTACTACCCGTACGCTGTGACCTACAGTTATAGCACCAACTCATTCATTACAGAAATGGTGAACCTGAAAGCAGATGAAGGTGAAGGCAAAAAACTTCCTGTGTCTGGACAAGCTATCTGACTGGATTTGAAACAGGCTCTAAAGCTATCAACCGCACTCTTGCTATTGAAGCAGTGAACCAGTCATTCACTCAGTCACCTTATCTTACTAACAAATAAACAACTACAACTGTTATGAAAACAAGAAAGAATATATATTTCAAGGTAGTGGCGCTAGCAGTCATTGCTATCGCTTTTGCCATGCCGGCCAAGGCACAGCTATCAGACAACGGATATGCTAATATAGACTGGCAGTTCAATGCTCCGTTAAGCAATCATTTTGCCGACAAAGCAAGTGGTTGGGGAATGAACTTCGAAGGTGGTTACTTCGTTACTCCCAACATCGGTCTGGGACTTTTTCCTGAACTATCACAGCAACCACGAGTATATTCCTCGCGAAACATTCAAGCTAGGTGCAGGTGACGTTACAACTGATCAGCAACACACAATGTTCCAGTTGCCGTTCGGTGCTGCCGCCCGCTACCAATGGAATCGCGGTGGAGCCGTACAACCTTATGTCAGTGCAAAATGATGTGCTGAATATGCTAAGATCCGTTCCAACTTCAATATGCTCGAAGCCAGAGAAAACAGCTGGGGATTCTACGCTTCTCCTGAAATCGGTATCAACGTATTCCCTTGGGTATACGGACCGGGTCTTCACTTTGCTTTGTATTACAGCTATGGTACCAATAAGGCTGATGTACTGCATTACAGTGTAGACGGACTGAACAACTTCGGTTTTCGCGTCGGTCTTTCCTTCTAAGCCGAGCAACAACTTGATTTTACATTAATAAACAGAGCCCCTCTACTTCGGCAGAGGGCTCTTCATTCAGTGCGGAAGGATTGCTTTTGAATCGCTTTATAGATCGCTTCCTGTATCTGTTCGCGAATTTGCAGACTATTAACTTCCGGTTGGTTACGTCCGGATAAATCCGGTTGCTCAAATATAAACCAAAGTTCGTTAACCGGGTCTACCCAGGCACACACGTTCGAAATAATCTTTTCCAGTAGGGCCAATTTCCTTTCTTTCGGATCAGCATCCGGTTTGTCAAAATCAAGCCACGCCGGCTGATTTTGAAGTTTCCGTAGTAAACAACTGGCAGGTTTTCTTTGCTTAAATAACGTTGACCATCTATTTCTCCCCGTTCAATAACATCTGATATACCGGGCTACTTCGCGGGCAGTAGAGAATAATCCGGCATTGCCAGCCAATCCGCCGAAGAAAGCGGAAGCCTCATCATGCACAAATCCCTGCAAAGGGTCTCTTTACGCAAGAAGCGGTCTTTGTTGGAAGGGACAATTTCCGATTTGGCAAAACGGCGTAAAGGCAGGTAACCTGTACGCTCCAGTCCCAACGGTTCGTAAAACTCGCTTTGCAAGTATGCCTCCATTGGCATTCCCGCAAGCTGTTCAACCAGCATTCCCAACAGGATAAATCCAATATCACTATATACATAACGCTTCTGCCCCAACGGCGCTTCCACAATTTTCTCTTCTATCACCTTGCGGAACGATCGGTTCAACCACAGATTATCACAGATTTGAACAGTATAATCCCTGGTCTTGACCGGAGAAATATATTCACTCTTGAATTTGAATTTCGGATTCGCCCACGTAGTCGTACCAATCTGTACCGGATGGTGGATATCTTTACGTGCGCTGAACAATCTTCCGTCATAACTATCTTTATCAATCATTTCTTGGTAGAAAGGAATCCAGGAAGGTAAACCGGACTGATGATACAGGATTTCCTGAATCGTTATATCTTTCTTATCAGTACGTTGCAAAAACGGCAAATGATCCGAAATTTTATCTGTCAGATTGAAACGTCCCTTATCGTAGAGTTTCATGATGGCAAGCAAAGTGCCCGTCGTCTTTGATAGGGAAGCCAGATCGTAGATATTCGTAGATTCGACACGAGGACTTCCTTTACCCGTATAAGTACCGAAAGCCTTGTCGAACATAATATGACCGTTTTTCAGCACCACCACCTGGCAACCGGGATAGGCTCCCTGATGAATACCATCCAATGCAATGGAATCAATCCGTTTTAGATGAGCAGAGGAAAGCCCGTATTCTTCCGGAACGAAATGCAACGGCGTTTTAGGGGTAATAGTCACTCCTGCTCCCGTTGGAAACAGTTCTCCCAGACTTGCCGACAACTGTCCGTCTGCAGATGCCTTGGCAAATAGCACATCTGCCACCTGGCGCTGCACGTCACTACTATAGCTATGTCCCAGCACCACCGCCGAAGCATGAGCCACCGCGCGCTGAATCTGCAACATCATCTTCCCGGGAGTAAGAACAGATAAATAGCCGGACTTTGGGAGCAAACTTCGCAAAGAAAGGCTGATAAGAAGCCAGCCGCTGTTCGCTAACGGCTACAATAATCCGTTTATAGGTAGACAAAGAATCACGCAACCGCTGATTTTCCTCTTTCGTCTGATTGGCACGAAGGGAAAAACGAGCCAAAGACGTATAGCGGGAAAGTTGTTTGGCCAATACATCAGTTTTTCCGGGATTTCCCACTTCGAGCAGTGCAATCTTCTGTTCTTTGTCTGTATGCAAGGGGAGAATATGATTCTTGTTATTCAAAACTGTTATTGCCGCTAAATTCAACCGGCGAACCAAATCACGCGTTTGCGGACTGTTAATCCGTTGTTCCAGACCGGATAATTGTACATACGACTTTTTCTTCAGTCCCAACACATATTTATAAGTCAAGACCTTACGACATTTGCTTTCAATATCTTCGCGGGTCAACTCTCCTTTTTCAATGGCTTCCAGTACGGCCGGTATCTCTTCCTTCAAGTTTCGGGGAGACAATACCATGTCATTACCAGCTTTCAAAGCCTGCAAACTGACATTTCCATTTCCCGCCACTCCTTTCATGGCAAGCGCATCTGTAAATATGAGTCCTTTGAACGCCAGTTCATCTGTCAGCAAATCGTATACGACATTGCGGGACAAGGAAGACGGAAGTCCACCAATCGGTTCTATCACCGGAACTTGCAAATGTCCTACCATCATACCGCCCAATCCGGCACGGATGGCTTCTTTAAAAGGATAAAGTTCCACACTGTCCAGACGCTCACGAGTGAAAGGAAGTACCGGAAGCGCTTTATGCGAATCGACATCGGTGTCCCCGTGTCCGGGAAAGTGTTTACACACAGATAAAACCCCTCCACTTTCCAAACCGGAAGCATAAGCGATTACCTTATCAGCCACCTGTATCGGATCTTCTCCAAAAGAACGGGTATTGATGACGGGATTTTTAGGGTTTATATTCACGTCCGCCACGGGAGCAAAGTTTACCTGTACTCCAATCTGCCGGCATTGACGGGCTACTTCACGCCCGTATTCATAAAGCAGCCGGTTGTCACGAATACATCCCAACACCATATTCCGTGGAAACACAGGCATACCACGCAAACCTTCCGGCTCGCTCCCAACCCGAAAACTCCGATCTTCAAGCCGAAACGATCGAGAATGACGCATAAGGTTTTTACGATATCTTTGAGTACTGTGGCATCAAGATCATAGTTGGCACATACTACCGGAAACTTGGCTAATTTAAATAGACGAGCCATGTTGTCCAAAACCGAAATCGAACTCGTGGTTACCGATTGTCATTGCATCGTATCCCATTTCATTCATCAGGGTGACTTCTACCTCACCTTTAAACATATTATAATAAGGGGAGGTTTTGCGAGATCGCGCCGCAATCGAACAGCAGTAATATCCAGTTTTCTTTGCGGAACTGCTGCAGGAAATCCTGCCCGACACAAATCCACCCTGACCGTAGTTCCGGTCGCCTTTCCTGAGTCATAGGTTCAATCCGGCTGTGTACATCACTGGTTTGCATGATTAGTTTTTGTTTCTTTTGGGCAGTTGCCAATGCAGGTAGTAAAAGGAGGAAAAGCATCAGCCATTTCTTCCTTTGGTTCTTCCTTTTGAATATATTCAAGACGGAAGTTATATGATTATGAGTTGTCATAGATACTGAGATTTCATTGTAAACCTTGGTTATTTATTCTCTTTCATTTTTTATTTCCGTCGGATGCCGGAACAGGTGATAATGTCCATCCAGTTTAGAGGTAATCTTTCGCCTGCAGTCATGTCTGCTGCCTTACGCAGTCGAGGAACAACGTCCGCGCAATGTCAATCCATCCGACATTCACGCTATCCGCAATGGATAAAGGGAGTGAGTCCGTCGTTTCCGTCCGCCAGATAGCGTCAATGTAGAAGCTACGGTATAGTCTTTGTCATTCGATCTTTTTCCCAGCCGGTTGCTTTCTGTAGTTTTCCGTCTTTGTTATTTCCATGCCTGCTCAGTCCTTCACCACGCAGTAGCTACTTCCATCAGTCTTTTTACTTCCGTACCTTTCATCGTCAGTACGCAGAGAGAATTTTCAAAAGGAAGTATTTCGAAAACAGTATCGACTGTGATATTACTCCTGTGGAAGCATAAGCTGCGCAAACCGCCGCATATTCATGATTCCAATATCGGCAGGATGCTTCAGTACACGCTCTGCAGAGAGTCGTAGCACTTCGGCGACCAGGTTGGAAAGCAAGCCTCAGGACGTGTCCTTTGTCCATCGTCATCTCGCTGATTTCAATCACCTCTACATCATCTTTATCTGCTTTTCTTTGTAGGGTTTAAGCGGGGCGGCAGCCTTTTTCGTCGGGATGAGCATCCCAGGTTGAATCATACAAATCCGGGTTCCCTTCTATCTGGGCAACTTCATAATTTGCCTGAACTTCACGGGTAGATTGGCAGGAGTGAATGGGATTAGTCCCTGTCAGAATAGGCTCCCCGAAGTATACTTTACGTAATTTCGTTTCATCTTCTTTCTTTTGTTTATGCTACAAATGTACATTTTATACTTTTAAAGTCATGCGGAAGAAGAAGAAACTTATAGCAAGTTTAAGGTCCTATTTCAAGGGAATTAGCTGCAAAATGCACTTCAAAATGTTAATTGAAAGTATTCTGAGGCAGGGTTGATTTAATTAAAAAAGGACGTTCCCAGGGAAAAAGGGGAAAATTAGGAACGTCCTTTTGAATAGAGTTAGCGAAAAGTCCGGTCTTTCGCAAGTGCAGACCTTTCCTCTCTTCACTAAAATAAACTAAGGACTATAGTGGTTCTTCCGGTGCTTTATAGGCTTGAACAGTGTCACCTTTGGAATCAACCATAATTCTGTCAGTGGTTATTCCTTTTTGCCTTCAGAGCATCCGCAACATTGCCTGCGTTTTTTTCAGACAACGACTTGTTGATTTAGAATTTCCTGTATTTAGCATCGGCATAGCCTGTCACTTTAACCTTGCAGCCGGATTCTTTTGCAGATATTCTACCAACATATCTATTTTAGACTTTTGATCGTCTTGTATCTTCGCCTGAGTTCAAAGCAAAAAGATATCCTGTTTCATTGGCAAACTACAACCTCTTTCTTAGGTTGTGGCTGTTCTACCACAGGAACAGGCTTCCGGTTGTTCCACTACTACAGGTTCTGCCTCATAATATACAGGTTTTGATTTCCGTATAGCCTTTTACCGAATTTAATATTCAAACCAATGAAAGCATTGAACTGCCAGTCAGCATTTCCCTGCCTTCTTTTGAATTGAACTTGTCGGACAAGAACATTGGCATTACCTTCGATGTTGATGGACAAGCGATCATTCAGACGCAGATTACATCCCAAACCCATGCGCCCAGCAATGAGAAACTTTCCGTCCCAAGATATTCCATCTCATAGGTTCGTGTATCCAGTGCATTCGCCTCATCGTTATCAAGCCACGATTTAAGACCTCCTCCGAGAAATACATAAGCATTGAATACACGTTTAGGATTAAAACCACAAAACAATGTGCTAAGATCAGAAACGATGTCCACATTACCTTGAAAATATTTGTACTTATAATCCTGTTGCGGAGAAAACCAGCCTCCTTTGCCTGCCATCCGCTGACACCAACACGTGCCGCCATGCGGGAGCAAACTGATAACCTACGTTTATCGCAACTGCAGGAATATAAGATCACTAAACTTAGCTTCGCCAAGTGTGTGAGCAGCACCTACTTGCACTTGCATAAACCAATGAGGGTTGAATTCAGTTTACCTTCTTCTTTTATTCTTTGTTCTTGTGCGGAAATGACTGTACTCGCCAAATAGTAAAGGAAAATACAGGCATCCACAATTTCTTTATATTCATGCTTATCTTTTCTTTTTTAATATGATACTGCATTAACTTTATTAAAGAAGGGTATCCTTCTTTTGAAAAAGATACCCTTCTTATCTTTGTCGATATTGCTCGTACGTGAGAGATCAATCAATTACTGGTGAGTCGGAGTAATTGTTAATGTTTACTGTGCTGGTTACTTCACCGAACGTATATTTAACCGTTACAGGAATAAACAGTTTGAAGATGGTTGCATTTATAGTAAACTTACCGTTTGCATAAACAAGGTCACCTATACGTTATGTGTCACCACCTATTTTCTGAAGATCACATGTGTAATTAATTGACATGTTAGGTGCAACGTCCTTCAACAGTTTTGGCGAGAACTTCGCTTGCATTCAATGTTGTCATGATCTGATCCTTATCAATTAGGTACTTTTACCAGTAACTCCATAGCAAGTATGAAATCGATAGGCGCTACAGCAAACAGCTTGACCTCTCAGTCTGTCCAAACCAAAACTTGCTCATGTCGATCTTAGCAGTTCCTGTAGTTGCATCCTGCAATTCGGCAGACTTCAAAGTCAACTACATTGATAGGACACAGAACTTCACATCAAATTTGTTACCAGTCAACATTGAATTTCATCACATTCGTTAGTTACCACAATTTCAATACCTACATTGAACGGATCCACGTTGTAAGCAGACTTATTCAACAATGCATGTGCATTCTCGTCCAGCCTTATTGTGAAGTAATAATACCGTCAGCATCAATTGTAGCAATCTTGAATTTGCGAGTAGCACTATTCTTGCTAGCATTCAATTGAGTACCGTTAGCTGTTACAGTGAATGTGTATTTATCGGATTTCCGATAGTTACATGCGCAGCTCCTGAGAAGATAAACTTCGCGGTAACTTATCCTTCGTAAAATGATGGGAAGTTCGGCTACCAGCAACGTCCGAAACAACAACCTTACGACGCTAAATACATCAAACAGATCCAAGTTTGAAGTCTGTTACTACAGTAACCGGTTCTTTCACATCGCTTTTACATAAGACTTATCAGGGTGACCTTCCGTAATCTTCTGGTCATTCTTAATTACTCCACTAGGCATTGCGATGCTTGCTTTCATCGTAATTGTGATATTCCAATGAGTTTCTACTGATTCATAAGTCACAGTATGAACATCTCTGTCTTCGACTTTTTAACAAGAGCCAAAAACTTTCTGCCGGAGTTACTCGTCCACTCTACTCACTGTAGTAGCAATAGCTTCCAGGATCCGTTACTTCTGTTACTGTTCCTGTACCTCCTTCACCCAAAAGCGATAAAGGTTAACCCTCCATCATTTCTTCAATGTATATGGGGCGTGGAGAAGTCAGGCTTGTTCAACTTCGCTTCAGTGCATAAAACATCATTCATGTTGAGGTAAGTCAACGGCAACATTGTTCTCTCACAACCATAGTAATAAGTATCTTTTAGTGAATACTTTACCAGAATCCGTCAAATTGTACCTAACAATCTTTGTCTTAATCCATCCTACAACCCTTCTACCTGATTAGGGGCTGGTATCTACCAATTCTACACGTAACAATGGCTCGCGATGTTCAGTTGTTTGTAAATCCTGACCTTTTATATTCAGGGTTAATAATACCTTTAGCAGCATCACTACCATTAAAAAGAATGAGTTCTTGTTCTGTCTCATTATTAGCTCCACCAATGTAATTGGAAGCAGTGGACATATTTCAGACCGTTATCTTTAATATTAGCCTATCTTAACTAATTCAGTACCATTGTTTTCTTTATAATAAGTAGAGATTTTATCTGCTAATTTGGCAACATCTAGCTACAATTAATCTACCGTTTTGCATCAATAGCTTCTTGTGCCTTACCTGCATTAGCATTAGTAGAACCAGTACGAGAAATGCTTTGTCCATATAAGATTACGTCTTCTGCATCAATTTTGGTTTCTAGAACGAAGTCGCTCATAAGTACTTTATATACTAGCGTAATCAAGAGGTAAATTACTTTAGCTTCGTCAGCACCAATAGCTTTGGTCTGAGCCTGCAAAGCATATACAGCTACCTTACCAGAATTCAGTGCCGGTATCTTTTTTCTGCATGTATCCATTGCAACTTTAAGATAACGTTGTCACTTCGGTTACGACATCTGATTTCCTTTATATTAGCAGTTGGATCCATTGCAGCAGCAGAAACTGGATAATAATCCTTATCGCCTGAAAGGAATTTTCAGGCTTTCTAATCTGTGCCATTGAAACGCTAGCCGACCCATGGGTATTATGCCCAGATTTGCGGAGTAATATAAGAAGTGTAGATTAGGACTTATATGTTTCACCGGTTTCTGACGGTTTAGCGTATGCATTTTGAGACCATGCATTATAAGTCAAGTTGTTGGCTTTCAATGCAGAGATTCCATCCCACATAGCAAGTGGGCTCAAATACTAATCTCCTTCAAAGGTATAGCGTCTATGACAGAGAATTCACCAGTAACTTCTTTACCGTTTTCGATCGTTACCAATTCATATCCTGTAACTCCTTTTTTTCATCAAGGATAGCAGTAATAGATCCTTTTGCGGTCTCAGGAATCATAACAGAAGTTTTTGTGCCATCATAATAAACATAGCCATCTTTTTCAGTCAGTAACAATGGATCAAATTCTTTATACGTCGGAATTTCAGGATTCTCCAGGAATGTCGATAGTACTAGAACTAATTTTTTACCATCCGGTTCTTCAAAGTCAATCTTACCATCCTTTGTCCATCAAGAGTATACGATGGCAATCCTTCAGGCATTGGTATTGTCCGTAATTTTCTATCCGCACCAGTCACTGGTTAATTTGCCGTTGCTAGATGCATCCACACCACCGGTAATGTTCTCAACTTTTGTGATCACAGATCCCCTTCGATCGAACGTTGATTTCACCAATAGCGTTGGCATTTTTCGGTTATCTTCTGCTCTAACCGATCGATATCGTCATCGTAGTCCTTACAACCTACATATGAAAATGTGGTTAGCGCCAATGCTCGAAAAACATCACTCTAATAAATTTTTTCTTCATAACTACTTAAAATTATATTAATAATATATTATTAAACACTAAGTTCAATAATATCTGCCTAAGTTACTTGTAGGTAATGGAAAACAGCCTGTAGTTACTTCAAGAAGGTCTAAAGGGTAGACAAGAAACATAAGTATCATGATATTTTTAACCCCTGCTTTAGAATAGACGGCAGAGGGAAAGCAACAATAAAGAGAGCATGGTGTGTTCTTCACAAAAATCCGCAGTTTTGTTTGGTGTGTTTACCTTTTTTGGTTTTTATCCAGAAAAAATATCTTTTTTTGTTTGCATGTTTTTCAAAATAGTTCATATTGGTAGTGTGTTTTCGCCGTTACTCAAGAAGTAACACCCATATTTATCAAAGCAACTTATCTTCAAAAAAGTTTTTCTAAAGGGAGAACCGTTGCATTAGCCTCCTCATCAATTTCTCTTATTCTTAAAAGGTTTCAGATAAGTCTCTGTTACTGTGATAGATGAATGTCCCATAGCTTCTGAAATGATACCGGGATGCACTTCACTATAATATGCCATCGTAGCCCATGTATGACGGGCAGTA
>VOFG01002352.1_pt1 | contig 35720 bp, 66 predicted proteins | sample 5384171 | NCBI WGS metagenome assembly VOFG01 (sample SAMN12384726, study PRJNA508395) | human gut metagenome | isolation source: healthy gut F | host: Homo sapiens
CTTGTAGAAAAGAGGTGGACGGCAGTCGTCCCGACGGGCTTCTTCTCCTGCCCCGTTGGGCAACCCCGACGCCCTCATCAGTCACCTTCGGTGACAGCTTCCCCCCAAGGGGGAAGCCTCTGGGTTGTGCGGCCCTACGCGAAAAAGCGTCCCAAATCAGGGCACGTAGATGGGGTACGAAACAGCCCCTCTACCGGAACAATGTGCCACCACCGCCAAAACGAGCGAGTGTCAACGAGGGCCATAAAAAAAAAAAAAGGGGTCCAGGGGCAAGGCCCCGGCGCTTTCTTCCGGCTTTCTCGGAGAAAGCCGGGCCCCGCCCGGAGTCGGGCGGGAACCCCACGTCGCAGGTCTGGACCTGCGACGGTCCCAACGGAACCGCCTGCCGACCACAGGCCCCACCCTCACCAGGAGAATTTCCCCGCCCGCAGGCGGGGAAAGAAAGTGCAATCATGTTTTGACCGGCTTTTGCCGGGCAAAACATACTGCTCAGCCGCCAGTGTGCCCGCAGGGGCGCGCGCAGCGGCTGCAATCCCCTAATTTTTGGGAGGGGTTTATAGCCAGGCAGAACACCCACCGCCCCCGTACACTGCCCTGCCGAACGAAGCGCAAACCCCGCTTGCCCTCCCAAAATTCGATCTGTAAGGCGAGTGGTTTCGCCATGAAAACACCCCCCGGGCCTGGGCCTGGCGCTGGCCTTGTCCCTGGCCCTGCCCCTCACCGGCTGCGGGTCCATGCTGGAGCGCAGTTACGCCTCCGTGACCCCCATACCCAATTTTATGACGAGTCCGCCATCACCTCCACCCTGGGGGCGGAGAACTACCAGGGCCTGGTGAGCGCCCTGCTCCACCTGGTGGAGGAGGGGGAGGGAGACCGGGGTGATCCGGCTGTACCAGTACAGCAGCGTCACCGGCTCCGCCGCCAGCGACGTGGATCAGGCCTGCCAGAGGCCACCCGGGAGGACCCCTGGGGGCCTACGCCGTGGATTACATCCGCTACGACGTCCAGCAGACCGCGTCCTACTATGAGGTGGACGTCTCCCTCTATCGGGTGGCGCCGGAGTGAGCTGTCCCAGGTGATCTCCGTCACCGCCAGCACCGCCGTGGCCGGGGAGCTGCAGGACCTGCTCCCCCACCGGCCCCAGAAGGTGATCTTCCGCACGGTTACTTCACCGCCGAGGACAGCGCGGAGACCCTCCGCCAGGCGGTGGAGGAGGCCTACGATGTCCAGACCATCTCCCTGCCGCCCCTGGAGGAGATCACCGTGAACCTCTACCCCGACAGCGGCCAGCAGCGGGTGGCGGAGATCCTCCTCACCTGGGGGAGGGGACCTCCGTTCCGCAAAATTTTTGGGGACTTTAGAAAATTCCCTTGACACTCCCACGGCAATGTGATATATATCTCTTGCTGATGCAGAGTGTAGCTCATCTGGTAGAGCGCCACCTTGCCAAGGTGGGAGGTAGCGAGTTCGAGCCTCGTCACTCGCTCCAAAAGAGGACGTCGGTAGGACGTCCCTCTTTTGGTGACCTGCGGCCTATTGGGCATGCTCGGGCGGAATGAGATCGCCCTGCGCCAGGTTTTGGGGCGTTGCCCCAAAACGCTTGTGGCGGCGTACCACGCCGTCCCGCTGACGCAGGTCCCTGGCGATGTGGGTGGGGCTCGAACTCGTTACCTCCACCCAAATCCGCGGTAAGCCGCGGATTTTTCCAATCAGGAGGAGGGGGGTAAGGGGCCCATGGCTTTCCTGGGGCGCTGAGGCTAGAGTTCCGAGCCTCGTCCTCGCTCCAAAAAGAGGACGTCCGGTAGGACGTCCTTTTTGGTGACCTGACTATTGGACCTGCTCGGGCGGAATGAATCCGCCCTGCGCCCAGGAGTTTTGGGGCGTTGCCCCCAAACCGCTTGTGACGGCGTACCCGCCGTCCCGTTTGACGCGGGTCCCCAGGCGATACGTGGGTGGGGCTCGAACTCGCTGCCTCCACCCAAATCCGCGGTGTAGCCGCGGATTTTTCCAATCCAGGTAGGGGTCCCCAGGAAGCTTAGCTTTCTGGGGCCTGAAAAGGCAGTTCGAGCCTCGTCCTCCGCTCCAAAAAAAGAAGGACATCCATTTGGATGTCCTCTTTTTGGTGACCTACGGCCTATTGACACATGCTCGGGCGGAGTGAATCCGCCCTGCGCCAGAGGTTTTGGGGCGTTGCCCCCAAAACGCTTGGTGGCGGCGTACCCACGCCGTCCCGCTGACGCAGGTCCCCAGGCGATGCGTGGGTGGGGCTCCGAACTCGCTGCCTCCACCCAAATCTGCGGTACGCCCAGCCGCGGATTTTCAATCAGAGGTAGGGGTCCCCAGGCATAGCTTTCACGCAGGACGCTGAGCGAGTTGGACCTGCTCGGGAGCAGTGGGTGCCCCTGCGCCGAGGTTTCAGGCTGCCCAAAAACCCTCGGGACAGCTCCCCGACGCCCGCGCCGGCGAAAGTAGACCCGGGTTTGGAATACTTCTGGTCGAAGCGCAGAGGACTGGGTCCGGGGTGAGGGGGATAGGTGGATCAGGTGGAAGGTCACCCCAGGGGTCCCCGGCGTACTCCAGGTTCAGGCATCTGCCTTCGTGGCTGGAACCAGGGCCTCCAGGGCCCCAGAGGACTGGGTCTTGGTGGAGGATCGTAGGCGGACAGCCCATGGGGGAAGCCCCCCGTGATCCCCACCCCGGAGCTGGTGAAGATCACCCGGCCCCGGCCCCTGGGCGGAGGGCGGGCCCCACGCACCGTACCAGCTGGAGGGCCCCGTAGTAGTTGGTGGCAAAGGCCGCCTGGACCTGGCCCAGGTCCAGGTCCTCCACGCCCCCGAAGGGGCAGCAGCAGGCGTTGTGGATGACCACCTCCGGGGTGCCCTGCCAGGCCTGGGCGGCAGCCACCGCCGCCTGGAGGGCCTCCTCCTGGCGGACGTCCACGGGGTAGTAGGCCAGCTGGGTGGGGAAGGTGTGCTGGAGGGCGGCCAGGTGGTGGGTCTCCCAGTCCAGCACCGCCACCTGGTGGCCCTGGCGGAGGAGGGCGACCGTCAGGTGGTACCCGATGCCCTGGTTGGCCCCGGTGATCAGGATGGATGCCATGCGTCCGTCCCCTTTCCTGAAAAACCGCTGGACGTGGCGGTAGGCGGCCTGGCGGAAGGCCTCCTTTCCTCCTCCGACAGGGGGCCCCGGAACAGCCACCGCTGGGCAAAGAGATGGATGGGGGCCGTAGAAGGCCACCGCCAGGTCCTCCCCGGTGGCGGGGTGGAGCAGGCCCAGGTCCACCAGGGCGGTGAACATCCGGCCCTGGAAGGCCAGGGGGACCCGAACATCCAGCGCTCATAGATCTCCCCCAGGTCGGGGTTGTGGAACTGCTCCATCTGGAGCAGCCGGAGGACCTGGTTGCAGAAGGGGTCCATGAGGTACCCCTCAAAGAAGGCCTGGCAGACCATCCGGTAGGAGACCTGCCCCCAGGGGCCCTGCTGGTCCCCCAGGGCCTGCTCCAGCTGGGCCATGCCCTCCGCGGCCCGGTTCTCAAAGTGGGAGAGCAGGGTGGTGAGGATGGCCTGCTTGCTGGGGAAGTGGTAGTACAGGGAGCTCTCCTTGATCCCCACCTGCTTGCAGATGTCCCGGACGGACACCCCGTCGTACCCCCCGCTGGGCGAACAGGGCCAGGGCGGTGGCGGTGATTTTCTCCTTGGTGGATGCCATGGCATCCCCTCCTCTCGCGGTGGTTTGGGTCTATTATACCTAACAACTGTTAGGTTTGCAAGAGGGGGCCCTTTTTTCCCGGGGAGGTCATCAGGGGCCCTGGAGGCGCGTATGGGGGGCCCCAGGAGGAGGAGGGTCCCTGCCCAGGCCAGCAGGGCCAGGGGTCGGCCCGGCCCTGGGGGGCCAGGGGGATCTCCTGGGGCTCCCGGCACACGCCCCCAGGGTGACCAGCTCCTGCTGGAGGGCCAGGCACAGGGTGTCCTGGGCCAGGCTGGAGAAGGTGAGGGTGTCCCGGCGGGTCAGGCCGTAGCTCACCACCCAGGCCGCCGGGATCCCCCGGCCAGGGAGGCCAGGTGCCCCGGCAGCAGCAGGGCCCGGCACGGGGCCGGGTTTGGGGGGGAGGGCGGCCAGGTCCGGGGCAGCCACCACCAGGTCCGCCCGCTGTGCCCCCGGTCCCAGGCGGAGGCGGTCCCCACCACCCCCTCGGCAGACGGGCCTGGAGGAACGGGCAAACCCCGCCCCTGGGCCCAAAGTTCCACGGTATACAATCCGATCCTCCCTTTTGTCCCCTTAGTATGGGGGGATGGGGAGATTTATGCGCTTTCCCCGCCTTCCCCTGGGAAAGGGGGGAAAACCGGGGAAAAAAGCCGCCCTGGGGTGAAATTTTTGCTTTTCAACTTCCCTCCGTGTGGTATACTCTAAACTGTATTCGAATGGGTTGGCCTCTGGGCTGCCCGCACCTGTATTTGTATGTGAAAAAAGGAGCGATTTACCATGGAACTGGAAACCGTACTGTACCGCGTTGAGGGGAATGTCGGCATCGTCAGCCTCAACCGCACCAATGCCCTGCACGCCATGAGCAAGCAGATCTTCGTGGATCTCACCACCGCCTTCGACGCCGCCGAGAAGGACGACAACGTCCGCTGCGTGGTGGTCAACGCCGAGGGCCGCGCCTTCTGCGCCGGTGGCGACATCCCCGAGATGAAGGGCCTGACAACCCCGAGGCTGTCTTCGACTTCTACAACGTGGCTGGCATCTTCATGAAGAAGATGATCAACTTCGTCAAGCCCACCATCACCGTGGCCCATGGCGCCATCGCTGGTGCTTAAGACCTCCCTGCTGCTGGTAAGCGACATCGCCCTGGTCTCTGACGACGCTATGTTCATGGTGGGCCTTCGGCGCCGTGGGCCTGATCCCCGACTGCGCCGGCCACTGGCTGCTGCCCCGGGCTTGCGGCCTGAACATGGCCAAGGAGCTCATGATGACCCAGCGCGCTGTGAAGGCTCCCGAGATGAAGGAGCTGGGCCTGTGCAACCACGTTATCCCAAGGATCAGCGGGATGGACGAGGCCATGAAGCTGGCCAACAAGATCGCCAAGGGCCCCCTGAACTGCTACAGCAGCTCCAAGCTCATCATGAACAAGTCCTTCGAGACCAACCTGGACGACCTGCTCCAGGAGGAGACTGAGGCCCAGGCCGCTGCCCGCCTCCACGCCAACGGCGACGAGGGTCTGGCTGCTTTCCTGGAGAAGAGAAAGGCCAACTTCCAGTAAGAAAGGCGCCCCCTTTCCCTGGACTTGCCCAGCAAGGATCCATCCGCCCTCCGGCACCGCCGGGGGGCGGATTCTTTCTGCCCCAAGGAATATGCATTATTCAATCGAAATGAATACTTTGGGGGCGGAAAAAGGAGGAAAAACCCAGAATTCTGCCGGGTTTTCTCGGGCATTTAAAAAAGTTTTTCCTGGCTTTTTCTAAAAAAGGGCTTGCATCTGTTGTGAATATTGTGTATAATGCAAGTCGTTCTCACCGGACGGGCCCCAGGGGCCTGGGTGGGGGCACGAAGAAGTTAAATGAAAAAGAGGTTGCATCCACATGAAAAACTTCCTTTCCGTCCTCATGGCGGGCGCCATGCTCTTTGGCGTGCTGACCCTGGCTGGCTGCGGTGATACCACCACCGACACCGGCGAGGATACCACCACCACCGAGGACACCACTACCACCGCAGAGTTCACCACCGTCACCGAGGGCGTGCTCACCATGTCCACCAACGCTGCCTTCCTCCCTATGAGATGACCGACGACACCGGCGCCGTGGTGGGCATCGACGCTGAGATCGCCGCCGCCATCGCCGAGAAGCTGGGCCTGGAGCTCGAGATTCTCGACATGGACTTCGACGGCGCCCTGGCTGCCCCCCAGAGCGGCAAGAGCGACATCGTCATGGCCGGCGTCACCGTTAACGAGGAGCGCCAGCTGGTTCTGGACTTCTCCAACACCTATGCCAACGGTGTGCAGAAGGTCATTGTCGCTGAGGGCTCTGACATCACCATGGAAAACCTGGGCGAGCAGCAGATCGGCACCCAGAAGGGCACCACTGGTAATATTCTCACCACGGACGAGTTTGGTGAGGACCATGTCATCGCCTACGACGACGCCATCGCCGCTGTCCAGGCCCTGAACAACGGCCAGATCGACTGCGTGGTCATCGACAGCGCCGTGGCCGACAACCTGGTGGGAGGCCAACCCCGGCCTGACCACCCTGGACACCGACTATGCCAACGAGGAGTATGCCATTGGCGTGGCCAAGGGCAACACCGCCCCCTGCTCGACGCCATCAACACCGCGCTCAACGAGCTGATCTCCGACGGCACCGTCCAGACCATCATCGACAAGTACATCCCCACCGACGGCACTGCTGCTGACGAGGCTGGTACCACCGACGAGGCCGGTGCCACCGATGAGGCTGGCGCCACCGATGGTGCCGAAGCCGACACCGCGGCATAATCCCCCCGACCATAAAAAGGGCGGCGCACGCCGCCTTTTTTCCGTCGTTTCCGGTTCGACAAAAGGCGAGCCGGTTTGATCTCACATCCATCCTTCGAGAAAGAGAGAGGTGAATGACCATGGGCAACATGGAGGCCCTATACAACACCTGGAAGGCGATTGGTGTCTCCGGCGGGGACCTGAGCTTCTTTCAGAACTTCTTCGTGAAGTTCTACCAAGCATTCATCGAGGCCGACCGCTGGCTGCAGTACCTCAACGGGGTGAAAACCACCTCCTGGTCACCGCCCTGGCTCCTGATTTTGGGGGCGTCGCCCTGGGGGTCACGGTGGCCATCCTCCGCACCGCCCACGACCAGCAGCGCCCCGGCCACCGCAACCCCGTCCTGGCGGTGCTGAACCTGGTCTGTAAGATCTACGTCACCGTCATCCGGGGCACCCCTATGATGGTCCAGCTGCTCATCATGGGCTTTGTCATCTTCGCCAGCAGCCGGAACTTCACCATGATCGGCACCCTGACCCTGGGCATCAACCCGGGGCCTATGTGTCGGAGATCGTCCGGGGCGGCCTGATGTCGGTGGACAAGGGGCAGATGGAGGCCGGCTGCCCCTGGGCCTGGGCTACGGCACCACCATGCGCTTTTGTCATTGTGCCCCAGGCGGTGAAGGCCATCCTCCCCGCCCTGGGCAACGAGTTCATCGTCCTGTTCAAGGACACTTCCCTCATCACCGTCATCGGCGGCAAGGAGCTGCTGTATGCCGCCCAGGGCATCTACAACCGGACCTATGAGCAGATGTTCCCCCTCGTCGGCACGGCGGCCATCTACCTGGTGCTGGTGATCATTCTCTCCTGGCTGCTGGGCAAACTGGAAAGGAGGCTGCGGCAAAGTGATCGACGTTAAACACCTCTCCAAGTCCTTCGGGGACCACCTGGTCCTGGACGACATTTCCGAACACATCCACCCCCCAGGAAAAGGTGGTTATCATCGGGCCCTCCGGCAGCGGTAAGTCCACCTTCCTGCGGTGCCTGAACCTGCTGGAGACCCCCACCAAGGGCTCCATCACCTTCGACGGCACCGAGATTACCGACCCCAAGGTGGACATCAACCTGGTCCGCTTAAGCAGATGGGGATGGTGTTCCAGCATTTCAACCTGTTCCCCAACATGACCATCCGGAAGAATATCACCCTCGCCCCGTGCGCACCGGCCTGATGAAGCAGGCCGAGGCCGACGACACCGCCACCACCCTGCTGCGCCGGGTAGGACTGGAGGACAAGGCGGACGCCTACCCCGCCCAGCTTTCCGGCGGCCAGAAGCAGCGCATTGCCATCGTGCGGGCGCTGTGCATGGACCCCGAGGTCATGCTGTTTGATGAGCCGACCAGCGCGCTGGACCCTGAAATGGTCGGTGAGGTTTTGGAAGTTATGAAGGAGCTGGCACAAGACGGAATGACCATGGTGGTAGTGACCCATGAGATGGGCTTTGCCCGGGAGGTGGGGGACCGGGTCCTCTTCATGGCCGACGGCAAGATCGTGGAGCAGAACACCCCCGCAGAGATCTTCAGCAACCCCCAGGAGGAGCGGACGAAGTCGTTCCTTTCGAAAGTGCTATAATAGGTCTGCCCCGCCCGGCACAGTACATTACGGCAGGGCGGGTTTTGTGTAGCAGGAGATCATATCCGGTGCGCACGCACCCAAGCGAGAAGGGCTTCATACCCAGCAGAACCATCCGCTAGGCGCATACCCATCTCAAAAACCTCTTGGTTGGAAGCGGACAGGCGAATGCCATTGGCTTCCAGAAAGGTCAGCATGACATACATGCCGATACGTTTGTTTCCGTCCACAAACGCGTGGTTCGTCACAAGGTTGTAACCCAGCCTTGCGGCCTTTTCCTCTTTGGAGGGATAGAGCTCCTGCCCTCCAAAGGTTGCGTACACGCTTTCTAAGGCGGATTCCAACAAGGCCTCCTCCTGCAGGCCGGTGCTGCCGCCGGTGGCTTCCGCCATCAGTTGATGCAGGAGCAGCACCTTCTCCTTGGAAAAACGAATCATTTGGCCAGCTCCTGGAAGGCGGGCAAGTACCGCTTCAGAACGCGGGCGGCTGCGATGTCGATCTTTTCCTCGTCTGTGATGTCCAAGAGGGGGCGTTGTCTAAGTCAAGGAGCAGATACTTTGGGCGGTTGTTTTAAAAATGACAGCCTGCCCTTTTTGCTCCGCAATGCGCGTGACCCGGGAGAAGTTCTGGTTGGCCTCGGTCATGGAGACAATGGCGTTGGTGTCAATGGTCATGGGGTTCACCTTCCTTCTCCTTCATTATATCCGAAAATAGGAGAAAAACAACCTATTTTTGTGCCTATAAGCGAAAGATTTTTCTGTTGGCAGTGGCTGCTGCGCAAAAAAGGACCGGTCCCTTTTGCATAGAAAACCCGAAAGCCGCCGCGAGATCCCTCGCGGCGGCCTTCTTTTTTTCTCTCTCTATGTTGATCTGGGGGCGCTGGATTAGTAGGCCACGCCCCAGTAGATCATTTTTTGGCGGCCCGGCCGCAGATGGGGCAGGTGTCCCCAGGTGCTCCTGGGCGAAGGGGGACGCAGCGGGAGGTCATGCCCCCCCCTCCTCCTTCATCTTGATCTCGCAGGCCTCGTCCCCGCACCACATGGTCTTGATGAAGCCCCGTGCTGGGCCTGGAGGCCTTGGCCTCCCCTCCAGGGAGTTGGCCTGGAAGATGTGCTCCTCCAGGTTCTTCTTGGCCTTCTGGTACAGGCCGTCGTGGATGGCGTCCAGGGCGGCGGGGGACGGCGGTCTCCAGCTCGTCCAGGGAGACGAAGACCTTCTCCCCATTGTCCCGGCGGACCAGGACGCACTGGTTCTTCTCCATGTCCTTGGGGCCGATCTCCACCCGCAGGGGGATGCCCTTCATCTCGTACTCGGCGGCCTTCCAGCCCATGGACTGGTCGGAGGCGTCCATCTTGGCCCGGAGGCCCATGGCCTTCAGCCGGTCCAGCAGGGCGGTGGCGGCCTCCAGGACGCCCCTCCTTGTGCTGGGCCACGGGGATGACCATCACCTGGGTGGGGGCGATGCGGGGGGCAGGACCAGGCCGTTGTTGTCCCGTGGGTCATGATGATGCCGCCGATCATGCGGGTGGACACGCCCCAGCTGGGTTGGTGGGGGTGGTGGAGCTGGTTGTCCTTGCCGGTGAAGGTGATGTCGAAGGCCCGGGCGAAGCCGTCGCCAAAGTAGTGGCTGGTACCGGACTGAAGTGCCTTGTGGTCGTGCATCATGCATTCCACGGTATAGGTCTCTTCAGCACCGTTGAATTTCTCCTTATCCGTTTTCTGCCCTTGACCACGGGCATGGCCAGCGTGTTTTCCAGGAAAATCGGCATAGACGTTCAGCATCTGCTGCGTTTCGTCGCGGGCTTCCTCCTCAGTCTCGTGCATGGTGTGGCCCCTCCTGCCACAGGAACTCGCGGTGGCGGAGGAAGGGACGGGAGGTCTTCTCCCCACCGGAGGACGGAGCACCACTGGTTGTACAGCTTGGGCAGGTCCCGGTGGGAGTGGATAATGTTTTTATAGTGCTCACAGAACAGGGTCTCAGAGGTGGGACGGATGCAGTAGCGCTCCTCCAGGGCTGATCGCTGCCGCCGTAGGTCACCCAGGCGCACTCGGGGGCGAAGCCCTCCACATGGTCCTTCTCCTTCTGCAGGAGGGACTCGGGGATGAGGAGGGGGAGGTAGACGTTCTCGTGGCCTGTCTCCTTAAAGCGCTTGTCCAGTTCGGCCTGGATGTTTTCCCCAGATGGCGTAGCCATAGGGGCGGTAGATGAACATGCCCTTGATGGAGGAGTAATCGATGAGCTCCGCCTTCTTGCACACATCGGTGTACCACTGGGCGAAGTCCACCTCCATGTCGGTGATCTGCTCGACTTTCTTCTTGTTGTCCTTAGCCATAGTTCCCATCCTTGATGCAGCGTCTTACCTGGGGCCTACTGGAATTTATCGGGGTTCGAAATTCTCAGTTGGAATCTATTGTAGGACCCTTTGGGGAAATGTCAAGTCTCTTGTGGTCCTCTCTTCCTCCCGAGACAGGGCAAGGAGAGAGCCGGGGGGCTCTCTCCTTGGTAGCTATTGAGCCGGATCCGTTTATTTCTCTAGTTTTTTCCGTTGATGGTGTAGATAATTTCCAGGGTTCCGTCGTCAAAGCGCATGCTTTGGGTCCGGGCGCAGTGGATCTCGTCGCCCACGTCCACTGCGTAGAACTGTTCCGGGGTGCAGGCGAGAAGGAATTGCACGGCCTCTCCGCCAGCGATCTCTTGGATGCGCAGGAAATAGGCGTCTTCCTCCGTCACTTTCTCTAGCACAGTCACCTCCCCTTCCATGGGGTAGTAGGTTCGCTGGAGGCCCAGCCAGTGGGCGTAGAGGGCGACGGCCGCCAGAATGGCCACAACGATGCCCCCCACTAGTAAGTAGCGTTTTTCTTGGTCATAAGGCGCCCTCCTCTCTGAATCTTTTTCTTGATATATTGCAAAGATATTGGAGAAAGAGTTATAAACAGAAGTAATTTGTATATATGACAAATATAAAAATAATAGGGATTAAAACTTATGATGCGACCCAAATTTTATATCCAGAAATATATGGATAATAATTGAATTTAACAAAACGCCCATAATTGTTCCACCCATCCATTACAAACAAGTAAGGAGTTCCACTCGTACTGTTGGCATATCCAAATGCCATAACATGGTGACCATCACCCTTTATCAAGTAATCCGTCTTTTTGTATGTAGTATTACTTGAATCGGACAATTATTATTAAGTTCCGTTTTATATGTATTGAAGGAAGTTCCGTTAGAAAGAATCTTATAGTTCCATTGTCCGTCTGGTGGGCTTCCAAAAGATCCAGAATATCCGGCATATGTTTTGCTGTCTTTTGTTCCATTTTCTAGATCTGTTCCCATAAACTTTTTAGAGTGTTAAAATAGCTGTAGCTTTTTTTTGTCTGTACCATATCCAGAAACTTCACTCATTACTTTTTGAAGAACCTCTCATTTTCCCCCAATACCAAAGGATGTTCGTTGCAGCAGTAGGAACACAAACAGCACCAGATGAGAATTGAGTCATCAACCAATAGTCCGTTCCTTCACCAAAATTTTTGATCTTGAACACAGAGTTTGTATTTATACTCGCATTTGCCCAATCAATAATACCGCCAGAAATAGAAATCGATCCACTAGATTCACTATTTAAGGTAGCAGTATCTAAAGGTATTTCTCTAATTTTATTATCAAAAACAGAATAATATTTTTTGCTATCAATGGGTATGTAAAGCTGACCGGGACCTGTATACAGTATTTTTTCTTTATGAACGATATTTAAAGATTCATCCGTGAATTTCACGGCAGATAATTGATTGGAAGCTTCCGCTATTTCTAATGGGCCGCTACCTTCGAGTGAGAATTAACAACAGGAGAGCCTTCGGTAAGAAGACTCAAAAAGAACATATCCCGCCGGAACATCTTTTATCACAGAAAGTAACGTAATAACCAGAAATTTGTTCATTATTAAGATAAAGTGGTATAAAATCTTTAATTTTCAGACTGTGATTGTTCTGCGCCTCAGTCATAAAATTAAGAGCATAAGCCATAACTGCTTTTATCAGACAGAGCCTCGCTTTTGTTTACGTTGACTGCTAGGGAGGGAGTAGAAAGGCCAAAACACATTATTAAAGCCAAAAAACAAGGACACAAATCTCTTTCTTTTCATAAAAACGCCTCCTTAATAAAGATATAGTAGCAGAGAGACTGGATATTGATTTTTGTGTTTACTTAATTAAAAGCAAAGAAAGATGTTTTTATTTTACTAGTATTACTATTTTTTATTTTAAGATTATAACAGTAGAACTGGACTCAAATAAAAGATAAGGCAATCACCATTAAAATAAGATATCTCTTTGTTGTCATGTTTATCACCTTCCTTTTGTAAAAGGATACAATATTTTTATGTTTTGTCAACGGAAAATGTGAATTGTGATAAGCGTCACCATCATTATACTGTGACATAAGATGACTCTCAAAACAGAGAAGGTCAGTGATCCGTTTTGATCCCCTGGGCCAGCACCTGTGCCGCCACCGTCCCCTAAGGCCGACCTGAGCCCCTTTGCTCGGCCACGATGGCCAGGGCGATCTGGGGGTCGTCGTAGGGGGGCGAAGCACACCAGGACGGCGTTGGCATTCTCCTCCCCGGTGACCTGGGCCGAGCCCGTCTTGGCCCCTGCCTGGAAGGGAGGTCCTGGAAGGCGGCGGCCAAGGACCCCTGTCTGGGTCACCGCCAGCATCCCTCCTGGATGGCGGCCACGTTTTCCTGGGATAGGTTCACCTGGCCCAGGCTCACCCGGGGCTGGGGTCCTCCCCCTCCACCTGGTGGAGGAGGTGGACCTGCCAGCGGTTCCCGTCCCCCACCAGGGTGGCGGTCATGTGGGCCAGCTGGAGGGGGTGAAGCGGTTGTTCTCCTGGCCGATGGCGGCGGAGAGGACGCTCCCCTCGTACCAGGTGCCCCCACGGAGGCGGTGTACTCCGGCCCGGCCACCACCCCGGCCTGCTCCCCCGCCAGTTCGATGCCGGTTTTTCGCTCCCAGGCCCAGCAGGTGGGCGTACTGGCCCAGGGTGGCAATCCCACCCGCCAACTTTACGCGTCGTAGAAGAAGATGTTGCAGGAGTCGGCGATGGCCTCGGAGACGGTCTCCAGCCCGTGGGTCTTTCCCTCCTGGCGGTAGAGCCAGCACTGGGGCTGGGGGCTGTCGTAGTAGGTGTACCGGCCGGTGTCCAAAATCTGGGTCTCCGGGGTGAGGTACCCCTCCTCCAAGGCCGCCGCGGCGGTGACCAGCTTGAAGGTGGACCCCGGGGCGTAGAGCCCCTGGACCGCCCGGTTCATCAGGGGTTGGCCTCGTCGGCGGCCAGGGCCGCGTAGTCGGCGGAGAAGGTGGCCTCGTCATACCCCCGGCTGGCTCACCATGGCCAGCACCCCTGCAGTCGTTCACGTCCAGGGGCCACCAGGGCCCCGCCGGTGGACTGGGGATGGCTGTCCAGGAAGGCCGCCAGGGCCTCCTCCGCCGCGGTCTGCAGGTCCCAGTCCAGGGTGAGGGGTGACGTCCCGCCCCGCCCGGGGCTCCTGGGCATAGGAGGTGGAGGTGACCCGGCGGCCTCGTCGGTCTCCACCATCCGCTGGCCGGGGGTGCCGTGGAGGTAGGATTCAAAGGCGGCCTCCGCCCGTCCTTGCCCACCAGGGCGTCCATGGTGTGTAGCCCTGGGCCCCGTAGGTCTCCCACTCCTCGGGGCTCATCTGGCCCACCCGGCCCAGGACGTGGGGGCCAACGTCCCCTGCCCCACCCGCTGGGCCACCGGGGTGAAGGTGACCCCTGAAAGGCCCTCCTCCTTCACCCGGGCCAGCAGGCGGGGGGTGACTTCCTCCACAGGCCCGGTGCCGGACCAGGCCACCCCCCTCCTCCCGGCAGAGGGCGGCCAGGCGCTGGCGGACGGCGGGTCGGCCTTCTGGTCCACCTGGGCCTGCCAGGTGACCTGGTCCTGGACCAGGACGGTACCGTTCCGGTCCAGAAGCCGCCCCCGGGCGGCGGGGACGGTCTCCATCTGGGCGATGCTGCGCTGGGCCCGGGCGGCGTAGGCCGGGCCGTTGGTGACCTGGATGTCCCACAGCAGGACAACAAAAGCCGCCAGGCAGGCGGCCAGGGCCGCCCCAGCGGCGGCGAGACGATGGGGAAGGGCATCTTCCCACCTCCTTTTTTGGAATGGATGGCATCGGCAGGGGGTCCCGGCAGGACCATCGCAGGTTATAACCTGCGGCGTGGGGCCGGGGCCCGGCCGTCATCGGTACGCAGTACCGTTGGAACCATCGCAGGCTCAAACCTGCGGCGTGGTTTCCCGCCCCTATCCGGGGCGGGGATCCAGCTTTCTCTAGGAGAAAGCCCGGACGCAAAGAGTCGCAGGGGACCCCCTGCACCCCCGAAAATAAAACCGCTCGCTGGGGCTCGCTCCATCTTTTGCGTCAGTGGAAAACGCCACGGTCTCTTTCTGGCTCATGTGCACCAGACCAGATTTGGATACGCATTTTCGGTGAAAATATTTTTTGCTGGATATTGCTCTGTGGAAAAATCCAGTCTGAAAAAATCTCAAAAAAGAAAGTCTCCAAATCAGGGCCCGTAGGTGGGTCACGATAAAACCCACTGCCGTCCTGCTGCGCCTCTATCCCAAAAGATGGAGCGAGCGAGCAGCGAGCGGCTTTAAAGACCGGGGTCCAGGGGCGCAGCCCCTGGTGTTCTTTCCTCCATTTCTCACAGGAGAAATGGAGGCCCATCGCAGGGCACCCCCGGGGCGCTGCGCCCCGAAGTGGGTAAGAGCCCCCACCGCCTGTAGGGTACCCACGACCGGGGGCGGCCCCGGCCCCACCCCGCAGGGTTGAGCCTGCGCCCGTCCCAACGGTACGGCGTACCGATGACGGCCCCGGGGCCCCCCGGCCCCACGCGGCAGTGGGTTCACCCCGCGCCCCGTCAAAGCGGGCGCGGCGCCCCGGCGCCGCCCTCGGGGCCTTCTCCGCCGGGTGAGGAGATACACCACCGGAAACCCCGCCCCGGCGAGGAGGAGCCCGGCCCGGCGATGGCCAGGGGGGCCAGCAGCCCCTGCCCCCTGCCAGGGCGTGGCCCAGCACCAGCAGGGCCTCCATCCCCGTTGAGGATGCCCAGGTTGGCCAGCCATTTTCCCCAGAAGGAGGCCGTTTGGTGGAAAACTCCCCGGAAAGCCCCCGGCCAGGGGTCAGCAGGGCCATCTGAAAGGGGAGGCCCCGCCAGGGTGGGACAAAACGCCCCCCAGCAATCCACAGGCCGCCCCCAGGCGGGGCCCTCCTCCGTCCCCACCAAGCCGGCCAGGGCGGGGAGGCCTGGGGCCGCACCCCCAAGGGGGAACCACACCCAGCACCCAGGCCTCCAGCAAAAGGCCAGGGCGGTGACCAGGGACCAGGCGGCACTTCCCCATTCACCGCACCTCCTCAAAGGCGGTGACCACAAAGACCTGGGCCAGGCTGGCCAGGTCCGCCGCCGGGGTGGGATGGCCGACCGGGTGAGGCCCCGGGGTCGGTCTCCACCCGGTCCACGGTGCCCACCAGCAGGCCGGAGGGGTAGGTCTCCCCCGGCGGCGAAGGTGACCACCGCCCCAGGTGGGGAGACGGGGTCTGCCTCCGTGAGGCTGGCAAAGGCCACCTCCCCCTGGGGGCAGCAGGGCCAGGTCCCCTGGGAGGGTGCCCAGCACCCCTGGAGGCACTGGGCCTGGCCCGCCAGCTGGAAGGCCCTGTCGGTGACCAGGGTGACGGTGGCCCAGGTCTCCCCCCACCTCCTTCACCCGGCCCCAACCAGGCCCTCGGTCCACCACGCACTGGCCGGGCTGGAGGCCCTGGGCCTTCCCCTGGTCCGGGTGACCTCCCTGCCAGTTGCCGGGGTGCGGGCGATGACCCAGGTGGGGTGAGGGTGAGGTCCTGGCCGGTCTCCGGCCAGTCCAGCTGGCCCGGACCGGCAGTACGGCCCTGCCAGGCCAGGACCCCCCGCCCCCGGCCTGAGCTGGGCCACCCTGCCTCCTCGGGAGGCTTCGGTACCTGAGGGGCCGCCACCCCCAGGAAATAGGGCCCCTGCTCCGCCCAGCCGGTGACGGTGGCCGCCAGGTGGAAAAAGCGCCGTGACACCGTCTCGGCCCATCCTGTCCAGGACACCCCGGTCCCTCGAGAGGACCAGGGCCACAGCGGCGGCGATGAGGCTCAGAGACAGAGCCACGGCGATGATTTTGATCCATGTGCGTTGTGTCCAGCGTTTCACGGCGGTCCTCCGGCCTGGGGACCATGGAGGGCTGAGAGGTCAGCGGCCCGCCAGGGCCAGGCAGTCCACGCCGAAGTCCAGGAGCATCCTGCCCAGGCGGCAGATGGGCAGGCCCATCACGTTGTGATAGTCCCCCGGATGCGGCCTCCACCAGCAGGCCCCCAGGCCCTGGATGCCATAGGCCCCGGCCTTGTCCATGGGCTCCCGGTGGAGACGTACTGGCGGATCTCCTGGCCGGTGAGGGGGCGGAAGGTGACCTGGGTCCCCTCGGCCTGGGTGAGGATCCTGTCCCCTGGCAGAGGGTGACCCCGGTGAACACCTGGTGGTCCTGCCCGGACAGGGCGGCCAGCATGGCCCGGGCCCCGTCCTGGCTTGCCCAGGATGGCCCTGTCCAGGACCACCACCGTGTCCGCCCTGATGACCAGGGTGTCTGGGGTCTGCTGCCGGGCCACCCAGCGGGCCTTCTCCCGGGAGAGGGTTTCCACCAGGTCCCGGGCGTCCTGGCCGTGGAAGGCGCTGTCGATCTCCGGCGACTGTGTGGTAAATTCCAGTCCCATCTGCCCCAGCAGCTGCCGCCGCCGGGGGATTGGGACGCTAAGACGATTTTCATAGCTTGCCCGTTTTTTCCATCGAAATGAGGGTGCTGGGGAAAATTTTCCGCCGCTTTGCTGGCCTTACGCCGGGGTCTGGGCCTACATCCACGCTGCCCACGGCGCCGCTGCCGGTGACGGTCACGGTGTACCACCCCCGGCCTCCTCCACCGCCACGGTGAAGTGGGGTGGTCAGGTCCTCCCCTGGTAGATGGGCTTGACCGGCCCCCTCCTTCTGGATGGCGAGGGACACCGCGCCCCTCCTGGCTGACCACGGAGACGGCGATCTCATCCCCGGCTTCCAGGTCCAGGGCCTGCCCGGTGGTGTTGAAGAAAGCAGAGAACTTCATGTGCAATTCCCGGAGGTCCCCATGACGCTGCCGCTGTAGTCCATCTGGCAGGCGGCCAGCGCCGCCACCAGGCCCAGGCACAGGGCCAGGGCGCAGAAGAGGTTTCTTCGCGTTCCCATAAACGCCCTTTCTGGGGGCCTCTGTCATCGATAGGCGGTACCGTTGGGACCGCCGCAGGGTGGGCCCTGCGGGGGGGTTCCCCGCAAGGAAATGGAAAAGCAAATCAGCTTTACAGACTTGGAGTACGGCAAAAGACGGAAGGTCACCAAACGAGAAGTCTTTTTAACGAAGATGGATGCCGTCTTGCCATGGAAGGAATGGGTGGAATTGGTGCGCCCTTTTTCCCGGATGGAAAGCGCGGCCGGCCCCCGCAGGAGATAGAGGTGATGCTGCGTATGCTGATGCTGCAGGTATGGTTCCAGCTCTCCGATGAAGGGGTAGAGGATGCCATATACGACAGCTACGCCATGAAGTCCTTCCTGGGGCTGAACTTTGCCAAGGGAGCCCAGGTACCGGACGCCACAACCTTGTGCAAATTCCGGAAGCTTCTGCATACCCATGGTCTGCAGAAGACCTTCTTCGACCAAGTGCAGGAGGTATTGAAGGCAGAAGGCAAGCAGGTGAAGGGGGCACAATCGTTGATGCGACGATCATTGAGGCGCCTGATTCGCGGAAAAATGCCGGAAAGCAGCGGGACCCGGAAATGCACTCAGTCAAGAAAGGCTCGAAATGGCACTTCGGGATGCGCATCCACATTGGCACAGATCCTCTGTATGGTTTTGTACATACCATATCCGCCACGTCGGCCAATGCCTCAGAGGTCAAGGAAGCGCCCAACCTACTGCGGGAAGACGATGAGGTGGTCTATGGAGATGCGGGCTACTGCAAACTGGATCGCTATGTGACAGATGGCAAGCAGCGCCGCTATGAAATCAACCGCCAGCGGGGACATTCCAACGGCATTATGGGAACAGCCTTTCCTGGCAGGAGGAAAGGATTCTTGAACGACGGAAATCCAGAGTGCGCTGTAAAGTAGAGTATGTATTCCACATAGTGAAGGACATTTTCCGCTGGCGAAAGGCCCGGTATAAGGGCATTGCCAAGAACCTGGACTACGCATATCTGACTTTTGCAAGCGCCAATCTGTATGCACTTGCATGCTTTGGATGAGGACCATAGCCTCATTGCGCCCTTTTCCTATGAGCGCGGGTAGCCAGCACCTCCCGCCGCAGGGCGTTTACCGCCGACAGGGGGAGGGAGAGCCCCTCCCCCAGTCCACCTGGAGGTCCTGGACGGCGTACACCGTGCCCCCGGTCTTGGCCAGCTGGGCGGCGATCTGCTCCCCGTCACCGGCCGGGTGCGGGCGGGCTGGGGGCGGCCCCTGGGCGGTGACGTGTGGCCGTCGGCGTCCCGGGCGGTGAGGTGACAGGTTCCCCAGCTGCCCCCGGGCGGAGAGGGTCACCGGCACGGACCGGTGCTCCCCCGGGTGTAAAACTGTTTGGCTTGGGCGAAGAGGTCGGCAGGGTCCCGGGTCCCCTCCGGCCGGGTGCCGAACATGGCCGGGCCCTTCCGGTCCAAAAAGTACCCCTGGGTGAACCCCTGGCGGGAGAAGGCGGCCTCAGCTGGGCCATCTCCTTCCGGGTGGGCTCCCCCGGTGTTCCCGGAGGGCGGCGGCGTAGATGGCGGTGACCACCGCCACGTACTCCGGCCGCTTCATCCGCCCCCTCGATCTTCAGGCAGGCCACCCCATCTCCTCCAGCTGGCCCAGGTGGTCCGGCCAGGAGAGGTCCTTCAGGGAGAGGGGGTGGGAGGTCTGCCCGGTCCCCCGGCCAGCGGTAGGCCAGGCGGCAGGGCTGGGCGCACAGCCCCCGGTTGCCGCTGCGTCCCCCGATGACGGAGGAGAAGAAGCACTGGCCGGAGTAGCACATGCACAGGGCCCCGTGGCCGAATACCTCGATCTCCAAGGGGAGGCCTGGCACAGGGCCGGATGGCCTCCGCTCTCGGCATCTCCCGGGGCAGGACCACCCGGGTGATCCCCAGTTCCGCGCAGGCCAAAATCCCGTCCAGGCTGTGGACGGTCATCTGGGTGGAGGCGTGGAGGGGGAGGTGGGGGCAGGTCTGCCGCAGGAGTTTGGCCACCCCAGGTCCTGGACCAGGACGGCGTCCACCCCCAGGTCCGAGGCCAGGGCCCCGGCCTGGGCGGCGGTGTCCAGCTCCCGGTCAAAGAGGAGGGTGTTCAGGGTCAGGTGGACCTTCACCCCCGCAGGTGGCAGTAGGCCACCCCCTCCTCCAGCTGCTCCCAGGTGAAGTTTTCGCGTTCCGCCGGGCGTTGAGGGGCCGAAGCCCAGGTACACCGCGTCCGCCCCTGGCTTGGACGGCGGCCTGGAGGGCCTCCGGGGACCCGGCGGGGCCAGCAGTTCCATGGGTTATCCCTCTTCGCCGGCGGGCTTGGCGGGCTCTGCCGGGGGCTGCTTGGGGGCGGCCGCCCCGGGAGGCCTTCCGCCCCTCCCGCTTGGCCTCGGACAGTTCCCGGGCCAGGCGGGCGTTCTCGTCCAGGGCCTGCTTGAGCTGGGCGCGGAGGTTGTCGGACACCGCCCGCTCCTTGCAGTATTTGTCCGCCACGTTCATGGCCGCCAGCACCGCCCGTCGGTGAGGAGATGGTGGTGCCGGACATGGCCTCGTCCATCTCCTTGTTGACGATGTCTGCGCACTGCTGGAGGTAGCTGGCATCCTCCTCGGCCAGGAAGTTGTAACTCTGGTTATGGATATAAATGGTCACTCGATTTGCCATAGGAATCCCTCCCTTATCTGGATCTTGGTGGTTCAGGCAATGGCCTATTATACCATGGATCGACAGAAAAACAGACCTCTCCCACAAACCAGGGGAACGGCAGCAGGCCCCCATGCTTAACCGGCGGGGGGCCTGTTTTCTCAAACTTCGCTGGAGAAGGTCACCGTCACCGCCTGGACCTGATCCAGACCGGTGAGGTTTTCAGGGGAGAAGAAGTCCTGGAGGGTGATCTTGCCCAGAGTATCGTCCTGGGCGGCGGGGGTTCCCGGCCTCGGCGTAGGCCAGCAGGGCGATGGGGATGGGTTCGTTCCGCTGGATGGGCTGGGGCTCGGTGAGGAACCTCTGGGTCCGGGCGACGAAGTCCCCTCCAGGGGGGGCACTTCCCACCTGCAGGCTGCCCTGACAGAGGACCCGGGCGATGATGGCCTCGGGAGTCCTCCAGCTGGAGGGTGATGAGCCCCTCCGCCTGGGGCGGCAGGAGGCTGCCCACGGCAATCTCATCCACGTTTTTCCAGGTCCCGTCCTCTCCCAGACGATAGATCTGGACGAAGAGGCCCAGGATCTCCTCTGGGTTCTGGAAGGTGAAGGCCACGGTGTTGTCCTGGGTCAGTTCGTAGGCTTGCAGCAGGGTTTGCTCCTGCTCCGTGGGCGTATAGGGGGCCACGGTGTATGCGGCTGCCTCCTGGGGCGCATCGGCGGCAGGCGCCTGGTTGGAGCAGGCGGCCAGAGACAGGAGAAGGGCCAGGGAAGCAGGAACCAAAGGGGTGTTTCCGTTTCATGGGGTTCTCCTTTCTGTGGTGGAATCGAGGGCCCTGTCAGGCGGTTTCGGAGAAGGTCACCGTCACTGCCTGGACCAGGTCCGGCCCGGTGAGATTTTCGGGGGTGAAGTAATCCTGGAGGTTCAGGCTGGACATGGAGGTGCCGCTGTCGTAGGCCAGCAGGGCCACGGGGATGGGCTGGTCCAGCTGGATGGTCTGGGGGTCTGTGAGGAAGGCCCAGGTGTGCATGGTGGTGTTCGGGTCCGGAGGGAGGGGATCGGTCTGGCTGGTCATGCCGCCGGCACCGTCACAGACGATGTGGAAGGTGAGGGCATAGTTGTCCGCCCTGGACAGGGTGAACAGGCCGGACAGGGAAAGGTCTGCTTGATCCTCCCCAGCAGGGCGATGGCGGGGGCGGAGACAACCTCCCACTGGCCGTCCTCGCCCAACTGGGCGGTTTGGATCGTGAGGCACCTGGCCTCCGCCGGGGCCTGGAAGGAGAGGACCTGCGCGGTGCCCTCCGTGTGGCCGAAGGCGTCCAGCAGGGTTCGCTCCCGCTGGGTCAGGGCGTAGGGGGCGATGGTGTTTTCCTGGGCAGCGGTGTCAGGTTCCTGGCTGGAACAGGCGGCCAGAGACAGGAGAAGGGCCAGGGGAAGCAGGAACCAAAGGGGGTGTTTCCGTTTCATGGGGGTTCTCCTTTCTGTGGTGGTCTGGGGCAGGGCGGGGTTACCTCCGCCAGGTAGCGGTGGAGCATCACCACCACCTGGGCCCGGGTGGCCTTGCCCTGGGGGGCCAGGGTGCTGCTCCCCACGCCGGTGAGGATCCCCTTGTCCACCGCCCAGGTCATGGCCTCCCGGGCGTATTCGCTGACCAGGTTCTGGTCGGTGAAGGCGCTGAGGTCTCCGGTGTGGGACAGGTCCCCGCCGTAGGCCCGGGCATAGCGGTGGAGGATGGCAGCCAGCTGCTCCCGGGTGATGAAATCATTGGGGAGAAGGTGGTGTCCGAGGTGCCGTTGACGATGCCGTGGAAGTTGGCCCACACCACGGCGCTGTAGTAGTAGGCCCCCACGTCCAGGTCCTCAAAGTTGGTGGTGATGGTCATGGTGGGGCTCCCCACCGCCCGGTAGAGGACGGTGACCAGCTGGGCCCGGGTCATGTTGCTGCTGGGGGAGAAGGTGTCCTCCCCTGTGCCGTTGACCAGGCCGAAGTGGTAGGCAAAGTCCACCGCGTTGGCGGCCCAGGTGCCCACGGTGGCCTCGTTCACATCGGTGAACTGGTGGGAGTGGGTCTTGCTGGTGACGGCCACGGTGAGGGTGTCCTCCCACTCCTGGCCCTGCTGGGTGAGCAGGGTCATGGGGATGGTCACCTGGCCTGGAGAAGCCCGCCGGGGGCAGGTAGTGGAGGGTGGAGACGTGGTAGGTCCCGTCGCTGGCGGCGTTGGTGTAGTACCGGGCCCCGTCGTCGGGGGTGCCGGCGCCGTGGCGCACATCCCGCAGCAGCCGGCCGGCGGAGGGCTGGCCAAAGACCACGGCGATCACCGGGTCCTCCGCGTCGCTGTGGTAGAAGTCGTCCCCGGTGAAGGGGAAGCCGGTGGCGTCACAGACCTTGTCCCCCTCGGCGGGGGGCACGTCGGTCTCCTGGACCAGGATCTCCAGGCGGCCGCAGTAGAGCGCGTCCCCGTAGGCCCGGAAGTTGATGCCATAGGTCCCCGCCTGGCGGGGGTGAAGGTCACCTGGGACAGGAGGGCCTGGCCCTGGGTTCCCTCCAGGTAGTAGTAGGTCCCCTCCTGGACGGAGAGGGTGCCCACCTGGGTGCCAGTGGCAGAGTCCAGTTCAAAGACCACGGAGCGCAGCCCGGGGACGGCGGGGGTGCTTTCCGAGGCGCTGTCCCCTGGACCAGCTGGTCGATGAGGAGAGGGTGCCGCTCTGGTTTTTCAGCTGGTCCAGGGTGCGGGTGCCCTGGGCCAGGCCGGTCACCGCCCCGAGGGTGGTGCCGGGGTGCATCCGCAGGGTGTAATGACGCACTGGCCGGTGAGCACCTGGGTGCTGTCCAGGGTACAGGCGGCGGTGATGGTGCAGGTGTAGGTGGTGGCGGCGGTGGGGGTCACCTGCAGGGTGGCGCCGGTGCCCACGGGGTTGCCCTGGGCGTCGGTCCACTGGTAGGTGAGGGTGTAGTCGTCGGTGACGTCTGCCTCCCCCGTTGTGGAGGAGGGCGGGAGGGGCGGTGAGGACGGTGTCCACCCCTGGTAGCCTCCACCCGCTTCTGCTGGGCGGAGAGGACCAGCCGGTCCGGCAGCAGCCGGGGGGGTGACGGTGAGGGCATACTCCCCGGTAACCACGCTGCCCAGGGCGTCCTTGGCCTCAGAGACCGCCAGGACGGTGGCGGTGCCCTCGGCCACGGCGGTCACCTTGCCGTTGCGGTCCACGGTGGCCACCTGGGGGTCGCTGGAGCTCCAGACCACATTTTGGTTCCCTGCCGAGCCCAGGGTGTAGTTCACCTGGGCGGTGAGCTGGCGGGTCTTCCCACGGGGAGGAACTCCCGGCCCGGCGGGGGGTGATGGTGACGGAGGCGGGGGTGTCCTGGGCCACGGTGATGGTACACAGGGCCGTCCGCCGCCGCGGTGGCGGTGACGGTGACCGTCCCCGCCGTCATGCCCCGGAAGACGGCGGTGTTGGCGGGCTGGCCCTGGGCAGGGGGCACCAGGGCGGCGATGGCCTCGTTGGCGGAGGACCAGGTGATGGCCGCGTCCTGGCTGCCCTCCGGGAGGGTGGCGGTGAGGGTGAGGGTTCTGGCCCACCGCCAGGGTGGCGGAGGTTTTATCCAGGGTAATCCCTGACCCGGCGGGCCCCCGACGGCAGGACCAGGGAGACGGCCAGCACCAGGGCCAGCAGGAAGGCGGGGATGGAGTTCGGGTTCCGTTTCATGGGTTCACCCTCTTCATGGGGTTGCGGCCGGGGGCGGCGGGGCTGGTGGAAGGAATATAGTTTGTGGCTTAATTATACCATATCCCGGCGGCGGGGAAGGGGGTTTGTCACATTCTGTGGAAGTTTTCCGGCAAGGGGCGGCAAAAATTTCCCCACATATCCCCTGGCATATCCGCGCAGGCTACCCATATACTGAAATCACCGGAAGGAAACCCCTTCCAAGGAGGGATTCCATGGCACACCCACCCCTCGACCAGGCCCAGGTTCTGCGCCGCCGCCTGGAGGAGACCACCTGGGACCTGGCCGCCGCCCGGGCGGGGTTTGACCAGACGGCGGACCGGGACCTGCTGGAGTACTATCTCTATGAGATCAGTGCCCTGGGGGCCAAGCACACCTATCTGCTGCGGCAGATGAAATCCTTTGGGGCTGGAGGACTCCCCCGGCCCCTGAGACAAGGGGAGGCCGTTCCATGCCATTCTTAGACCCCAACGGGCCCTGGCTGACCGTTCTGATCTTCGCCGTGCTGTTCCTGGTGATCTTCCGGCCCCTGGCCTGGCTGGGAAAGCTCCTGGTCCGGTCGGCCCTGGGGCTGGGCTTTCTGGCCCTGTGGTCCACAGCGGCCTGGCCGCCGGGCTGAGCCTGGGGGGTGAACGCCTTCAATGCCCTCACCCTGGGGGTGCTGGGGGTGCCGGGGTTGGGGCTGCTGCTGTTGCTGAAGAATTTCTGAGAGGGGCACCCGGGGTTTGCCTTCGTTCGGGAGGGCAGAGTACGGGGGGTCAAGCTGCCTGCTTGGTGGGAGGCCCCTCTCGAAATGGGGGATGCACTCCTGACCTGCGCTTATGAAGCTTTAAGACCTCGGGTGAGAGGGATGTTTTGGTTTGGAGCCGGTCAAAACATGATTCCATTTTCTTTCCCCGCCTGCGGGCGGGGAAACTCTGGAGGCGTGCCCCTACCGGGCGAGTCGGTGGGGCGGAAAGGTGGGTTGGGCCCCTTCGGGTCTTTTTACGGGCTGCCGCCCGGACCTGCTGGGTGTGCCCTCCCGGGCGAGTCCGTTGACGGAAGGGGGCTGGATACCCTACAGGAAGCTCCCACCCCCCAAAGCCTTCCCTGGGGGGTCGAACAGTCCGGGGACTGTTCGGTCAGGTCCAGGCGAAGCCACCATAAACCATAGGTGGCGCCGGCGAAGCCGGGTCGGATGAGGGGCGATTTGGTACCCAACCTTTCCTTTGTAAAAAAAGGCGCTCTCCCAGCTGTCGCCTCAACGAGGTTTTTCTATTGCCCCGTTGGGCAACCCGGTCGCCCTCATCCGTCACCTGGTGACAGCTTCCCCAAGGGGAAGCCTCTGGGTTGTGCTGCCCTACACGAAAAAGCGTCCCAAATCAGGGCACGCAGATGGGCGCCGTAATAGCCCCACCACCGGAACAATGCGGCACAACCGCCAAAACGAGCGAGCGACAGCGAGCGGGCCATAAAATGGGGGTCCAGGGGCAAGGCCCCGGCGCTCTTCCTCCGGCTTTCTCCGGAGAAAGCCGGGCTCCCGCCCGGAGTCGGGCGGGAAACCACGTTGCAGGTCTGGACCTGCGATGGTCCCAAAGCCCCCTGCCAGAGGCAGCCCGGTGCTGCGTACCCTTCGGGTGGGCAGGGCGCTTACCGGCCTTGGGGCGCAGCGCCCCGGGGGCCCCGCCTGCCCGGCGGGGGGTCCCCATTTCTCCCGAGAAATGGGGAGAAAGAGGGCGGGCCTCTGCCCCTGACCCCGGGGTTTAAGGCCGCTCGTTGCCGCTCGCTGGTTTTTGGGATCGTTGTCCCTGATATGATAGAGGTTCTATTTCCTCCGGGATCCTAAGACCGATTTGGGACGCATTTTCCGGGAAATATGCTCAAAAAGCATTTTTTTCGAAAGAAAGTTTCCAAATCAGGGCACGTAGATGGGTTACGAAATAGCCCCACGACCGGAACAATGCGGCACAACCGCCAAAACGAGCGAGTGGGAACGAGCGGGCCATAAAAGGGGGGTCCAGGGGCAAGGCCCCCGGCCCTCTTTCCCCCATTTCTCGGGGCGAATTGTCAAGTGAAGTGCAACACTTCAGCAGGGGAGGCAAATCGGAGGCACTTTCTGGGTCTGTGATTGAGCATATCCATGACCTGGGTAACTTCTTGCTGGGACATCTCCTGGAAGTTGGTGCCTCTCGGGAAAAATTGACGTACCAGGCCATTCAGGTTCTCTACCGAAGGCTTCTGCCAAGGGAATGGGGACGCGTGAAATAGAAGGGACCCCCAAGGTTTTCTCCACTTCCTGATAACAGGCAAATTCTTTTCCCCGATCCCCGGTCATGGTTTTCAGTGGGAGCTTCCCGTCCTCAAACAGGAACCGAAATCCCTGCATGGCCTCCTTGGCCGAGCAGCTTCTTAAGAGAACCAGCCCACAGTACCTGCTCTTTCTGTCACACACAGAAAGCAGGCAGCCTTTCCGGTTGGAGGAAACGATGGTGTCTACCTCCCAGTCTCCGACCCGCTTCCTCCACAGGGCCTGTCTGCTGCGTTCGTTTAGTTCCCGAATCCCGTGAAATCGTCCTCTTTTCTCCCCGTGTTGGTGCTTATAGTGCCGTAAATGGACCTGTAAGGCCGCAGATTGTTCTAAAAGGCCCTTTTTCAGCCAACGGTAAATGCTGCTGCAGGAGACCCATTTGGCGGGCTCCTGAGGGTATTCCCGGCGTAGCCTCCCGCAATTTGTTCGGGGGACCAGCATTGGCTCAGCTTTTCCCGCACATATTGTTGGATCCACGGATCCTGATAGCGCAACGTACGGTGGCTGGCCTGCCGACGCAGGACAGAACGTTTCTGGGCCTCATCTGCTCGGTACCGCCCCTCTCCCTTTCCATTGGCCAGCTCCCGGCTGATCGTAGAGGGACTGCGGTGAAGACGGCGAGCGATTTCTCGACGAGGAACACGATTATTTTCCCACAGGGCTATCATTCCCCGCTCTTTTCTGCTAAGATGGTGGTAGCTCACAGGACGGCCTCCTTTGGTGATAAGTTTTATTGACTCTCTTATTCTACCAGATTGCTGCCTTCCTGTGGGCCTTTTTCTTCTGCTGTTGCACTTCCTATTGTAATTCGCCCCTGGAGAAAGCCGGGCTCCCTGCCAGGACCGGGCGGGAACCCACGTTGCAGGGGTCCACTCTGCGCCGGTCCCAACGGAACCACCCACCGACAACCACCCCGGCCGCCCCTGACCGCGGCCCCCAGAAGGAGGTCCTTGCCACAATGAAAGCCCTCTCTCCGCCCGGATCGGGCGGGTCCTTTTGGCCTTGTGTGTGCCGCCGGGGGGCCGCCTTGGCGCTTTCCTGCTGCTGTGCGGGGTGGGGATCCTCTCCCCGGAGGCCCTCTCCCGGCAGGTGGCCGCCTGGCTGGGGCCGGAGGAGACCGCTGCCCCTGCCGCCGCCACCCAGGAGGTCCCCGCCCAGGGGGCGGAGCCCTTCCAGGGGTCTTTCTCCCCTTGGATCAGCTGGACCAGGCCCAGGAAGTGGCCGCCGGGTATGACAGGGGTGGTGCTGTCCATGAAGGACCCCTGACGGCACCTTGGGGTATGTCTCCGCCCTGGCCCTGGCCGCGGACATCCACGCCTCCTCCGGGGACCCGGACCGGAACCAGGCCCTCCGGGCCCTCAACGACACCCCGGGGCTGTACACCGTGGCCCAGGTCTCCTGCCTCCGGACGGGGCTCTGGTGGCGGCGGAGCCCGACCTGGGGCTGCACCGGGTCAGCGGCCCCCTGGCGGGATGAGGTCCGGCCAGACCTGGCTGGACCCCACCCAGGAGACCGTTCAGGCCTACCTCATCGGCCTGTGCCGGGAGCTGGCGGATCTGGGGTTTGACGAGATCCTCCTCACCCACTGCGCCTACCCCACCCAGGGGAGACGGACACCCTCCGGGACACGGCGGAGCGGGAGGCGGCCCTGGCTACCTTCTGCCGCCGCCTCCAGGGGCCCTGGCGGATGAGGACGTCACCCTCTCCATCCAGGGCCAGGCCGACAGCGGGAGTCCCGACGCCCCCAGCGGCCAGACCACGGGCCTTTGGCCACCTTCGGCCGGGTGTGGGCGGCGGAGGCAGACCAGGCCGCCCTGGAAGCCTTTGACCCCGTCCTGCTGCCGGAGGAGCCCTGACGGAACCTGAAAACGCCCCCGGGCGGCCCTGTTTGGGCGCCCAGGGGCGTTCTGCTGCCTGGGGGCGGTTCAGTGGATGAACATCCGCACCAGGAGGTTGTTGAGCTTGGTGTAGGGCTGGTACCGCATGGGCAGGTCCAGCCAGGTGGCCTTGTCCACGATGGAGCGGTAGTGGGAGAAGGTCTCAAAACTCTTCTTGCCGTGGTAGCTGCCCATGCCGCTCTGGCCCACCCCGCCGAAGGGCATGTGGTGGGTGGCCAGGTGGATGATGGTGTCGTTGACGCAGCCGCCGCCAAAGGAGCAGGTGTTCAGGGATGCGCTTCATGGTCTTCCGGCTCTGGGTGAACAGGTAGAGGGCCAGCGACTTTAGGCCGCTGGCGGATAAAGTCGATGGCCTGGTCGTTGAAGTGTCGTAGGGGATGATGGGCAGGATGGGGCCGAAAATTTCCTCCCCCTGGGCTTGAGGTCCCTTCCAGGGTGTCGGCCACCGGGGTGGGGGCTCCATCAGCCGCTGTCGCTGGAGTCGGGTCGTCCGGTGGCCGCCGCCGTAGAGGACCGTTGGCCCTCCAGCAGGCCCTGGAGGCGGTCAAAATGCTTGCGGTTCACGATGCGGGGCAGTCTCAGGGGTTTCAGCGGCTCTGTGCCCCAGAAGCGGCTGCACCTGCCCCTTCAGCGCTTCCACCAGCTTCTCCTTCACGCTTTCGTGGCACAGGATGTAATCCGGGAGCCACGCAGGTCTGACCGGCGTTGATGGATCTTGCCAAAGATAATGCGCTTCGCTGCAAGCGCCAAATTGGCGGTCTCGTCCACGATGCAGGGGCTCTTGCCCCCAACTCCAGCGTGACGGGGGTGAGGTGCTGTGCCGGCCGGTCCATGACCATCTTGCCCACGTCCACGCTGCCGGGGAAGAAGATGGAGTCAAACTTCTGCTCCAGCAGGGATTGTTTTCTCTCCCGCCCCCTGGATCACAGTGACCCAGTCCGGGGAAAGACGGCGGCGATGAGCTCCGCCATGGCCCGGCTGGTGTTGGGGGGCGTAGGCGCTGGGCTTGAGCACCACGCAGTTGCCTGCGGCGATGGCCCCCGGAAGAGGGGTCCAGGCTCAGCAGGTAGGGGTAGTTCCAGGGGGACATCACCAGCGCCACCCCGTAGGGCTCGGCCAGCTGGTAGCTGGAGGAGCAGAACTGGGCCAGGGGGGTGGGGGTGGCGCTGGGGCTTGGCCCACTGGGGGAGCTTCCGGGCCAGGTAGCCCAGCTCGTCCAGGTTCAGGCCCAGCTCGCACATGTACCCCCTCGGCGTGGGACTTGTGCAGGTCGGCGTAGAGGGCGTCCAGGAGGATGGTCTCCCGGGCCTGCATCTCCCGCTTGAGTTTGTGCAGGGCGGCCACCCGCACGGCAACCGGCCGGGTGGCGCCGGTTGGAAGAAGGCCGCTGCCGGGCCACGGGCTTCGATCATGGCCACATGTTCCGGGGTGCTCATGCCCACACCTCCCTCAGGATGCCCACGATCTCCTCGTGGTTGGCCTCGGCAGGGTTGACGATGATGGCCCCGTCGTTCAGGGGCGGTGCTGGCCACTTCGTCAAACTGCTCGGGCTTCACCCGGCCGGTCTGGGACAGGGGTGGTGGGCAGGCCGGTGAGGTCGGCCAGCTGCTGCCGCAGGGCCACCAGGGTGTCGATGGTCTTCTGGGCGCGGAGCTCCGCCGGGGTGGCGGCGTAGACCTCCGGCCCGGCCAGGGGGAGGAGGAGCCCCGTACCGCTCCCTTGCATTTCTCTAAGTTGTACTTCATGACGGCGGGGAGCAGGATGGTCATAGCCTCTCCGTGGGCCACGTGGCACACGCCCCCAGGGCGTGGCCGATGGCGTGGACCAGCCCCACCATGGAGTTGGAGAAGGCTGCCCCAGCCAGCAGGCTGCCGTTGGCCATGACCATGCGGGCCTTGCGGTCCTTCCCGTTCTGCACTGCCCGGGGCAGGGCCCGGACGATCTGAGCCATGGCCTTTTCCGCAAAGGCGTCGCTGACCGGGTTGCGCTGCAGGCAGGTGGCCGCCTCGATGGCGTGGACCAGGGCGTCAAACCCGGTGGCGGCGGTGATCCGGGGGGCAGGGTTTCGGTCATCCGGGGGTCCAGCACCGCCGCGTCCGGGAGCAGGTGGTAGCTGAGAAACTCCATCTTCACGCGGTTGGCCGGGTCGGCCACCACGGCCACCAGGGTGGCCTCGCTGCCGGTGCTTTCGGCGGTGGTGGGGATGGCCACAAAGGGCACGTGGGCCCCGGGGCAGCACCTCGCACCCGGCGGCGTCCAGCAGGTCGCTGCCCGCCTGGGCCAGGACCATGCCCACCCCTTTGGCGGTGTCGATGACGGAACCGCCCCCAGGGCGATGAGGCTGTCGCACCCCTTGCCCCGGAAGAGGGCGGCCACCTGGTTGACCACTTCAATGGAGGAGTCCGGGGGATGCGGCAGAAGGTCTCCGCCGGGTCCATGCCCCCTTGGTGGAGGGCCTCCTGGACGATTTTCACGGTGCCCACCTGCTCCAGCCCCTGGTCGCTGAGGAGGAGGGGCGGCTGGCCCCAGGCCCTCCAGCTCGTGGGGGATGTGCTCCAGGGCCCCGTCCCCGGAGAGGATTTTTGGTGGGCAGTTTGAACTCATAATAGGCAGACATGTGGCATTACCTCCCAAACAGCACCGCCAGGTAGACCCGGGCGGTGGATACTTCCTTTTTGGTCGTCGTTTCAAGATGCGCTTGGCCAGGCACCAGGGGAAGAGGTACCCCTCCGCGATGTCCACGCATCGCACGAAGGGCATGGCCAGGCCCATGTTCCCCGGAGGGTAAATCGGTGTTGGGCATAGGCCTGGGCGATGCCGATCTGCCCGGTGAAGACCCGGAAGGCGTCGGCGGGGCTTTTGAAGCGAATGGTCACATCCCCCGGGGTGTCCTGGGGAGTTTGCGAAAGCCGTGCTCGGTGCCGGTGACGGTGAAGCCCTTGGCCCCGGGGATCTCCAGGCGCAGGGTTTTTCCTTGGGCCACTGGCAGGCCTCTTTCTGCACCCGGCTGTCCCGGTAGGAGAGAAACCTCAGTGCCCGGAACAGGCAGGTGGGACCATGCTGCAGGTGGCGCATTGCAGGCACATTTTGACGGATCCATAGGCCATGGTTCCATCCCTCCTTTGGTGGTTGGGTGTATTACCTTTAAGCATACTGCAAAATGCGGCAGATTGCAAGGGGAGCAGGGGGCCAAACCCAGGGCCTTCCGGGGGCGTTCCCCAAAAAAGGGAGGAAAAGCTGGCCCCTATCCTGCGAAAACCCCAGGGTTCTTCTCCCAGCATCATCACCCTACCAATTCCAAAGGGAATTGGGAAGAAATGGGAAACCCTATGCACTTTCCCCAAAAGAACAAAAAATAACCACAAATAAAAACCCATTTTAGAAACAAAAGAAAGGGGAAAACTTGGCGGAAAAGCCTTCCCATCCAGGGGAGGGGTATGCTATGATTACAAAAGTAACAGACGGTAACAGCCGCCCGGCCATTTCGTTACCAATGGCCGGGCGCTTCCCTGTAGATTTCCAGAATTGTGTGAAACAAAGGAGAGATTGGATGCGAAAGCGGATTCTTCGGATCGCAATGGCCGTGCTGATGTTGGCAGTGATGGTCCCCTCGGCCCTGGCTGCCACCTATGAAGAAATCAACCAAGACCAGGTCTTCCTCAAACAGGAACAGAGAGGGACCTGCACCCTGGCTTCCACCGCCATGATGCTCCGGAGAGCCGCCCTCCTCAACAGGGACGAAATTGGGCCCAGATCACCGAGGCCTCCTGCCGCCAGGCCTTCTGGATCCTACTGCGGCCTGCCCTACAACTTCTCCTACGGGGAGATGACCGTCTCCCACGACACCCTGCCTGGGGGCGAGGCCAACAAGGACATCCTCATTGACCTGCTGGCCGAGCACCCCGAGGGGATCATGCTCCACGCCGCCTGCGTGCCCACGGGATCCTCCCTCACCGAGTACAAGGACGGCCAGTTCTACTGCGCCGACCCCTCCGGAGTATGCCGGCATCATCCCCCATCGAAGAGGCCTGGGGCACCCGGGTGGGAGAACTCCAACGCCTACTGGTACGTGACCTCCCAGGTGGGCCGACGTCCAGGAGGAGGAAGACCTGGCCCTGCCCCCAGGTGACCGTGGAGACCTCCGTAGGAGGACCTGCTGCTCCCCTGTTCCTCAGGACGTGGAGGAGGAGACCTGCCTCATCGGCCAGGCTCTGGAGACGGCCCGCTGAGCAAACCCACAAAGGTGGACCAACACCCCCGGCGCAAGCTGCGCCGGGGTGTTTCTCTGGGGGCGGTCTTTAAGACTGCCAGGTCAAGGTGAGAGCCAGGTCCGGCCAGACCGACCGGCCGATGGGGGAGAGGGCCGAGACCCGTCTCTGCCCGTTGGGCAGGGTTTCGTACCGCCCGTAAACCTGGCTCAGGCTGGTGGCGTAGTCCCCCTGGTAGAGGAGGGGCGCCGTGGGCGTAAATACACCCACAGGGACAGGCCTGGGCTCCCGTTGACCCCGTCAAAGCAGCCCAGGGCCAGCTTCTCCCGTTCCAGGCCCCTTGGGCGTTGCACCGGGGGCGGGGAGGAAGGCCGCCGGGGTGGGGGGCGGACCAGGCGGATTGGTAGGCCCCGCCGGCATCCTGGAGGAAGCAGGTGAAGGTCTCCGGCCCCACGGCTAAGAGGAACCCCTCCCCGGGATCAGCTGGACGGTGGGCTGGAGCTGGGCGGGTCGGTGGTGGCCGGGTCTGCCCGGGTGCCGTTCTCCCGGTGGATGGGGTACAGGCTCTCCGGGGCAGGGAGAGGCCTGGCGGCAGGTCATGCCGGCGGTGTCCACCACGGCGCAGGTGAGGGCCTCCCCTGGCTGGTGGTGAGGAGGAGGGTCTGCCCGTCCGCCGAGAGGGTGAGGTCCAGCACTGCCCCCTGGGGGTCAGGGGGTAGACCAGGGCCAGGCTGTCGGGGTCGGCCTGGAAGGCGCCCTTTTGGTTCTCCGAGAGGGCCAGGCGGTAGATGTACCCCCCGGGCACCTGGGGACCTCCGGCAGGCTGCCGAAAGCGCCTCCCCTGGGTGGGGATGAAGGTGAAGTAGACGGCGTCTGCCCCAGGGCCCAGCGGCAGTCAGGGCCACATCCGGCCCCACCGGGCGGATAGAGGCCTCGGTGATGGCGTTTGCCTCCGGCCCGCCCCGGTCCTCTTTGGACACGGTGACGGCCCAGCGGGTGTCGGGGCAAAGGGGAAGGCGAAGAAGGCCTGGAAGGCCTCCTGCAAGGGCCGCCTCCTGCGCCCGGGCGGTTTGGGACACCGACCAGTCGTAGTCGGTCTCCTGGTTGGCCAGGTTGACCGTCACTTGGAGGGTAGCAGTCCAGGTACTGGCGGGGGTCCACCGTCTCGGTGCGGGTCTCCCCCGGCGGGGTGCGGCTGGCCACGTCGGCGTAGAGGGGGCCAGCCGGGGGTCTGCGTCGGTTCCCCCAGGCGGAGCTCCGCCTCGGTGCAGCCATAGCCGTAGAAGATCAGGTCCTGCTGGTGGGGAAGGTGAGGGTGATCCCCTGCCTGTCATTGGGCGCGGGGAGGTCCCCCCGCTGGAAGGTGCAGGCCGTCCGGCTGGCCGCCGGGTTGTCAAGGGGATGGTGAGGTCCCACAGCAAGGCGCCGTTCCACTGGCTGGGGCGGTTTCTCCCCGGCTGGTACTGGGCCTGCTGGGTGGCCACCAGCCCCTGGGCGGCGGCGGGTCCCCTTGGCGGGGGCAGGGCGGAGACCTCCCACCCCTTGGCCCTGGGTCCCCAGGGTGTGGGCTGCCGCCCCAAGCCCCCCCCAGGGCCAGGGCCAGGCAGAGGAGGAAGGCCAGGAAGGTCCCCTTCATGGCGAACCTCTCCCTGGGCCAGGCAGGGCCAGGGGGGCCACCCGGTCGGCCTGGTACTGGTAGGTCTCCTTGCAGAAGGTCACCAGGTCGGTGCCCGCCTCCTCCAGGTCTGCGGTGGTGGCGTTGGCCCAGCTTCCCTGGTGGAGGAGGATGGCCCGGCCCAGGAAGGGGGGCCATCTCTTCCACCAGGTGGGTGGAGAGGAAGAGGGTCTCCGTGGGCTCCAGAATCCCCAGGAGGACCTTGTAGAAGTCCATGCGGTTGAAGTAGTCGCCGAAGGGCTCGTCCATGAGGATGTAGTCTGCCCCCTGGCACAGGGCCAGGATGACCTCAAACTGGTTTTGCTGACCGGTGGAGGCTTCCCCACCGGCCGGTGGGGCAGGGCAGGAAGAAGTCCATCAGGGCCGCGTACCGGTTGTGGCGGAAGGCGGGAAAGTGGGCGGCGTAAAGTCCCGGTGGGCCTGGGGGGTGAGGGAAGGGAAGAAGGTGTGCTCACAGGAGGCGAAGGAGAGCTTGACCAGATCCCAGGTCAGGGGCTGGCCGTCAGGGTGACCGCCCCCGGAACCGGACCAGGCCCAGGATGCACCGGAGGAGGGTGGTTTTCCCCCCCGTTCTCCCCAAAGGCCCACGATCTCCCCGGGGCAGGGGAAGAGACGTCGTCCAGGGGCCCGGCCCTTGCCAAAGGGGTAGGCTTTGATGAGATGGTGCAGTTCCAGCATCAGGGTAACCACCTTTCATAGTAGGGGGTGAAGAGGTAACCAAGTTGTCCCACAGCTTGCCCAGCTGGTCCGAGCTGGACTCCGCCGGGGTGAGGGCCAGGTAGAGGGCGTAGAAGAGGACCAGCAGCAGGGCCATCACCCCAGGGTGACCAGGGCCAGCACCAGGGGCAGGCGGAGGCTCCGCCGGGCCAGTTCCCACCGGTCGGGCAGGCGGCCCATGAGGTAGTCGCTCCGGCTGCCCCAGCGGAAGGACAGGCGGTACACCACCGCCAGCACCCCGGCGCCCCCAGCATCAGCAGGAAGGGGAAAAAGACGGGGGGAGAAGAAGTTGGACACGGCCCCTTGGATCCCTACCAGGTCTGCAAAGTCGGTCATCCGGCTGCCGGGATCCACCACGTCAGGTTGGCCGTAGACGTGGACCTGGCTGAGGGCCAGGGGAGAGCATGGGCAGGTAGCTGGCCAGGCTGTACAGCACCGGCAGGATCAGAAGGGCCAGGAAGGCGCCCAGGTGAGCCTTGGCGTTGGCCCAGGGGGCACCCATTCAGACAGGGGCGTCGGCGCATGGGGGTCATCTCCTTTCTGTCGTCGTGGTCGGGGGATCCTGTTTCTCCAAAGTCCTCAGGGTCCACAGGCTCCACCCCAGGCAGGGGGACAGAGAAGAGCAGCAGGGCCCAGGGGATGCCCGTCCAAAAGACCAGGGCACAAACCCGTCAGCAGGAGGAAGGGGAAGGGGCCAGGTCCGCTCGGCGGAGGGCCTCGGTGCCCGCAGCGGCGGTGAAGCCCAGGGGCGGCCAGCACCAGGTTCCCCACCCACCGCAGGGGTTCCCCCACCGGCAGGAAGGTGTGGAGGAGGGGGGACGGCCCACCCGGTGACAAACAGGGTCTGGGGGCCCAGGAAGCCGCCGTTGCGGGCAAGCTCCCTGCCAGGCCCACCAGGACCAGGGCCTCTGCGGCCCAAAACAGCAGGAACAGCAGGGTGTTACACCCCCTGGCAGAGGACCCGGGTCCCCCTGCCCCAGGGGGAGGCGGGCCAGGGTGAGATCTGGCGCCCCCTGCCGCAGCCCAGGGTGGCGGTGAGCAGCAGGGCGCACAGCAGGAGAAAGGCCACCGCCACCACCCACCCCAGAGGGGTGGCCACCTCCCTATAGGCGTCCACCAGGGTGTTCACCGTAGGGGAAAGGGTTGGAAGCGGA
>VOFG01004727.1_pt1 | contig 35713 bp, 35 predicted proteins | sample 5384171 | NCBI WGS metagenome assembly VOFG01 (sample SAMN12384726, study PRJNA508395) | human gut metagenome | isolation source: healthy gut F | host: Homo sapiens
AATCTTCTATTTGTTAACTCTAATTAACTTTGAATCTTCCGTTTTTCTGTTACTGCCCTCTCTAATCAGCCATACTTCCGGAGAAATGTCTGATATCCGAATGGAACTTGACTCCGGCACCTTGCCGGTTATTCTACGTAGAGTACCAATCCTTTCAGATATTCTCCTTCGGGATGATAGATGTTTACCGGATGGTCGGCGGGTTGAGTCAGTTGATGCAGGATGCGTACACTACGTCCTGACATGGCTGCTGCGGTAAACACGGCAGTACGGAAATTGTCCTTGCTTACTACTTGCGAACAAGAGAAAGTAAACAGGATACCGCCCGGTTTGATTTTCTCGAATGCTTTGGCATTCAGTTTGCGATAACCTTGTAAAGCATTCCGCAGGGCATCTTTATGTTTGGCGAATGCGGGCGGATCAAGGATGATTAAATCATATTGGTCGCCCATGCGGTCGAGATATTTGAAAGCATCCTCGGCAAACGCCTCGTGGCGGGAATCACCGGGGAAGTTTAATTCCACGTTTTTGTTAGTCAGATCAATCGCTTTGGCTGAACTGTCGACAGAGTGCACGAGTTTCGCACCTCCGCGCATGGCGTAGAATGAGAATCCACCGGTGTAGCAGAACATATTCAGTACCGAACGGTCTTTGGCGTAACGTTCCAGCAAAGAACGGTTTTCACGCTGATCTACAAAGAATCCGGTCTTCTGACCTTTCAGCCAGTCCACATGGAACTTCAAGCCATATTCTTGTGCGATATTATCACTGCTTCCTCCTTTCAGGAAACCGTTTTCAGGGAAAAGATCTGCTTTAAAAGGAAGAGTTGTTTCTGATTTATAATAGATATTTTCGATCTTGTCGCCCATTACTTCGGATAAAGCTTCGGCAATTGTCATGCGGTCTACGTGCATTCCTGCAGAGTGTGCCTGCATGACTGCAGTTTTGGCATAAACGTCAATAACCAGTCCGGGGAGATTGTCTCCTTCACCATGAACAAGCCGGTAAGTGTTGTTGGTCGGATTGGTGGCGATGCCGATACTGCGACGCATATCGTATGCAATTTCCAGTTTGCGTTTCCAAAAATCGTGATCGATAGGTTCCTGATGGAAAGACAGTACGCGCACAGCAATACTTCCGATCTGGAAATGTCCTTCGGCAATAAATTCTTTTTTTGAGGTGTACACTTCTACAACTTCACCTTCATCGGGCTCTCCGTCAAAACGAGCGATAGCACCGGAAAAAATCCAGGGGTGGAATCTCTTAAGAGAATCTTCTTTACCAGGTTTGAGATATACTTTATGCATAATGTAGTCTTTCCTCAACCCTCTCCCAAGGGGGAGAGCTTCAGATCGTTTTATTATTGGTTATTAATCACTTATTTTATTACTTATCACTTCTTCCTATGACTGCGGGAGAGACAGTAGCTGTCAGCGGAGAAACCTCCCAATCTCCCGTCTGTTTCAGTTCTTGCAACAGATTGTAGATATTGAGGCATGCCCATGCATCGGTAGCAGCGTATTGTTTCTGTCCGTCGCTCAATACATCAGCTTCCCAGTTGGACAAGCGCTGTGATTTGGATATTTTTTCTTTGAATAAGATGGCATAAATCTTTTGCAGACTTTTGTCCTGTATACCGAATTGGCGTACATAGTCTTGCAGCTCGATGCAGCTCTGTTGAGCAAAAGGTGCGCGTTTGTGCAGCATCATAAAGTCGTCTTTGAGCGACAGTCCTACTTTGATAACAGCCGGATTTTCTAACAAGTCAACCAATGGCTGAGTCAATCCCGTCATATTGAGCCGGAATAAGAAACAGCATTCTTCAGAAGAAATCTGGAGGAGTGCTACTTTGTGCGATTGTCCTTTGGTAAAGGAAGGACGCGTTTCACTGTCAATGCCTATCACAGATCTGGATTGGAGGTAAGCTACTGCTCTTTCCGTTTCAGCTTCCGATTGGATAACGTAAATTCGTCCCGGAAAAACAGTTTTCGGGAGTTCTTTTAGTTCATCTTTATCTATGGTTCTTCTTACAATCATTTCTATTTTTATTCATCATCGTGGCAATGGCAACCGTCTTCGTGACAGTAGCAATCATCGTCGTGGCAATGACAGCCTTCTTCTTCACAACAATCGTTGTCGTCGCTTGGTTCGTAAAATCCTTCTTCATTACCGTTCTCTTCCTCCTCTTCTTCTTGGTTGTATTTCACGTCATGAAGGGCGCGTAGCGTGTTTACCAGTTTCTGTCCCCACAGTGTACCGAAGTTTTCCTGGCAGATAGCCAATGAATCATTCATTGTTTCGTTCAGTCCTAGTTGGAAGACGAATATGAAATCTTTAATATCCTGATAAATGTCAGCCAGATCTTCCGATATAGATTTCTTGATAGGCTGGTCGCTATAAACCATATCTTGCACGAATACGTCCAGATAATCATCCTTGTCACCCATCAATCCTGAAAGATTGATACGTAGAATTTCGTAAATCTCTTCTGTGACATACGTTTCGGGTGCCTCGTCCCCAATCGTCTCACATTTGGGCAGCATAGATGCTTTGAGATAGAGTAGGGGAAGTATTTTTAATGATGTATCAACGAAAGTGCTACGCTTCATGCGTTCGGCACGTTCGAGAAATGCACAAAATTCGGCGGCTACTGTAACGAACTCAATTACGTTCTTATCAAATATCGTTTGGCTTTCTTTTTCCATGATCTATATTGATTTGAAACGCAAAGGTAAGAAAAAGGATTGAATGAGCGTAGTGCTCGTTATTTTTTTATTATTTTTGCAGCTTAGAATCTCATTCCAGTTTTATAAAAAAGAATAAAAGACTCATGGCAAAGAAGAAATTAGATAAGGAGGCGGAACGTACTCCCTCTTCCCCCAGTAAAATTGTGGCTGTATGTAAGAATGAAACTGTTCATTTTGTGCTTGGATTGATGCTGGTGATCTTTTCCGTTTATCTTTTGTTGGCTTTTTCTTCCTTCTTCTTCACGGGGGCTGCCGATCAAAGTATTATCGATAGCGGTAGTTCGGCAGATTTGGCAGCTGTTAATAATCAGGTGAAGAATTATGCCGGTTCACGTGGAGCGCAGTTGGCAAGCTATCTGATAAACGACTGTTTCGGTATTTCCTCTTTCTTCATACTTGTTTTTCTGGCAGTGGCAGGATTGAAGTTGATGCGTGTACGTGTGGTCCGCTTGTGGAAGTGGTTTATTGGTTGCACGCTCTTATTAGTCTGGTTCTCCATATTCTTCGGATTTGCTTTTATGGATCATTATCAGGATTCCTTCATTTATCTGGGAGGTATGCACGGATATAATGTCAGTCGTTGGCTGATTTCGCAAGTTGGAGTTCCCGGAGTATGGATGATCCTGTTGATAACGGCTATCTGTTTCTTCATATATATAAGTGCACGTACCGTCATCTGGTTGCGTAAACTCTTCGCATTGAGTTTCCTGAAACGCGAAAAGAAAGAAGAAAAGGAGAATGTTCCGGAAGGAGAAGGCGATCAGGAATTCACGACTTCCCAACCGCAGGAAGTGGAGTTCAATTTGAAACGGACGTATAAACAGACACCTCCTCCGGCACCAGTGATGGATATACAGGCTGAAGAACCCGAAGACGACTTTCCTATTAATAAACCGGAAAAGGAAGATACTTCCGTATCTGATGAAAGTGAAGGAGTGACGATGGTGTTTGAACCGACTGTTCCTAATCCTGTTCCCGCTGTGCAGGACGAACCTTTGGAAGAGGCGGAACCCGGGTTTGAAGTGGAACCTGCGACTTCTGAAGAAGAATATGAGGGACCTGAACTCGAACCTTATAATCCTACTAAGGATTTGGAAAACTACCGCTTCCCGACAATCGACCTGATGAAGCATTTCGAGAATGACGATCCGACGATCGACATGGACGAACAAAATGCGAACAAAGACCGTATCATTAATACATTGCGCAGTTTTGGCATTGAAATCAGTACGATTAGCAACGGTAGGACCTACGGTAACTCTATACGAAATCACTCCGGAGCAAGGAGTACGTATTTCTAAAATCCGTGGTTTGGAAGATGATATCGCATTGAGCCTTTCCGCTGATGGTATCCGTATTATTGCTCCGATACCGGGTAAAGGAACTATCGGTATTGAAGTACCGAACAAGAATCCGAAGATTGTTTCCGGACAGAGTGTGATCGGAAGTAAGAAATTCCAGGAATCCAAATATGATCTGCCTATTGTATTGGGTAAGACCATCACGAATGAAGTCTTTATGTTCGACCTTTGCAAGATGCCGCACGTATTGGTGGCAGGTGCAACCGGTCAGGGTAAATCAGTCGGTTTGAATGCCATTATCACTTCCTTATTATATAAGAAGCATCCGGCAGAATTGAAGTTTGTGCTGGTCGATCCGAAGAAAGTGGAATTCAGCATCTATTCGGTGATTGAAAATCACTTCCTTGCCAAACTTCCTGATGGAGGCGAACCGATTATTACGGACGTAACGAAAGTAGTGCAAACCCTGAACTCTGTTTGTGTGGAGATGGATACCCGTTATGATCTTTTGAAGATGGCTCATGTGCGTAATATCAGAGAGTATAACGAAAAGTTTATCAATCGCCGCCTGAATCCGGAAAAGGGACATAAGTTTATGCCGTATATCGTAGTTGTTATTGACGAGTTCGGTGATTTGATCATGACGGCAGGTAAGGAAGTGGAACTTCCGATTGCGCGAATCGCACAGTTGGCACGTGCTGTCGGCATCCACATGATTATCGCTACACAGCGTCCGACTACGAATATTATTACGGGTACGATTAAGGCCAACTTCCCGGCACGTATCGCATTCCGTGTATCTGCCATGATGGACTCACGTACTATCCTCGACCGTCCGGGTGCTAACCGTTTGATTGGTAAGGGTGATATGCTCTTCTTGCAGGGAGCTGATCCGGTACGTGTGCAGTGCGCCTTTATCGATACGCCGGAAGTGGAAGAAATAACGAAGTTCATTGCCCGTCAGCAAGGTTATCCTACTCCGTTCTTCCTGCCAGAGTTCGTGAGCGAAGATGGTGGTAGTGAAGTAGGAGATATTGATATGGGACGGCTTGATCCGTTGTTCGAAGATGCAGCCCGACTGGTAGTGATCCATCAGCAAGGTTCCACTTCGTTAATTCAACGTAAATTCGCTATCGGTTACAATCGTGCCGGACGTATCATGGACCAGCTTGAAAAGGCGGGAATCGTAGGCCCTACCCAGGGCAGCAAGGCGCGTGACGTCTTGTGTATTGATGATAATGACCTTGAAATGCGTTTGAACAATTTGCAGTAACAGTTCGTTTATAAATCAAATGAAAAAGTACATTTTTAGTGTTTTAATAGCTTTACTGTCTTTGCCTGTGATTGCCCAACAACAGTCGCAGGCTAAAGTCATTCTTGACAAAACGGCAGAGGCGTTTCGTAAAGCTGGTGGCGTGAAGGCTGATTTTACTGTAAAGGCTGTGGCAAACGGCTTGGTAGAAGGTGCTGAAAACGGAACAATTCAGTTGAAAGGAGAGAAATTCGTACTGAAAACATCTGATATCATCACTTGGTTTGACGGAAAAACGCAATGGAGTTATGTGACAAAGAATGATGAAGTGAATGTCAGTAATCCGACGCAGGAAGAGTTACAGCAGATTAATCCGTATACATTTCTGTATATGTATCAGAAAGGATTCTCTTATAAGTTAGGGGGCAACCAAAACGTTTCGTGGAAAATCCGTTTGGGAAGTCGTTCTGACTGCCAGGGATAAGAAACAGGAGTTGGAACGTATCACTCTTTTTGTGACGAAGGACACTTATGAACCTCTATATATTTTGCTTCAGCAGCGTGGACAGCAGACGCGTAATGAGATAACCATTACAAGTTACCAGACTAAGCAGAATTATGCGGATCAGGTTTTTACGTTTGATAAGAAACAATACCCCAGTGCGGAGGTGATAGATTTGAGATAACATGTTTTTATAACAAAACGATAAAGATAAATTAAAATGGCAGAAATAGAAAAAGTGAAATGCCTGATTATAGGTTCAGGACCTGCCGGATATACGGCAGCGATTTATGCTGGACGTGCAAATTTATGTCCGGTACTATATGAAGGATTGCAGCCGGGCGGCCAGTTGACTACTACGACAGATGTAGAAAACTTTCCCGGTTATCCGGAAGGAATCAGTGGTCCGCAGTTGATGGAAGACTTGCGTGCACAGGCGAGCCGTTTCGGAACAGATGTTCGTTTCGGTATTGCTACGGCGGCCGATTTGAGCAAAGCCCCTTATAAAATAACAATTGACGGTGATAAAGTGATTGAAACGGAATCATTGATTATTGCTACCGGGGCAACTGCTAAATATCTGGGACTGGAAGATGAAAAGAAATATGCCGGAATGGGTGTAAGTGCTTGCGCCACTTGTGACGGATTTTTCTATCGTAAGAAAGTCGTGGCTGTTGTCGGCGGTGGTGATACAGCTTGTGAAGAGGCTGTTTATCTTGCCGGTCTGGCATCTAAGGTATATCTGATTGTCCGTAAACCTTTCCTGCGTGCATCGAAGATTATGCAGGAACGTGTCATGAACCACGAGAAAATAGAAGTTCTTTTTGAACACAATGCAGTTGGTTTGTTTGGCGACAATGGGGTAGAAGGTGTAAACCTGGTGAAACGTTGGGGCGAACCGGATGAAGAACGTTACAGCTTGCCTATCGACGGTTTCTTCCTGGCTATCGGACATCAACCGAATACTGAAATATTTAAAGAATACGTTGATACGGACGAAGTGGGTTATATCATCACGGAAGGTGATAGTCCCCGTACAAAAGTTCCCGGAGTTTTTGCAGCAGGAGATGTTGCCGATCCGCATTATCGTCAGGCTATTACGGCTGCGGGAAGTGGTTGTAAAGCTGCTTTGGAAGCAGAACGTTATCTTTCTGCCAAAGGACTCATTTAATCCGGTTTATATCCGACCATAGGAGGGTATTAAAACCCTTATAAATATGAAAATACACCCACGAACAGAGTTTAATCTGTAGCGTGGGTGATTTTGTTGAGGGGAGTCTTGCTCCCACGTCCTTTATTTTATAAACTCAAAGCTTTTCGAACAATATTTGTCGATTGTCTTTGTTTAATAAGCTTCTATTTCATCAATCCATAATTCGGCAGGAATAACTTCCGGACCATTGTTCTTTTCAAAGTTAACTCCATTGCGCAGTGTGCCGCCATTCTTAATCTTAACTTTCAGGAAGGTAGCCTGTGTTGGCTCAAATTCAATGGAATCAGTGAATGCAATTCGTCCTGTTTCCGGATAATCGTGTTTCAAAGTTTTTTCGGCTATCGGTGTGTATTGCTTGCCGTCTGCTGATACTTCTACGGCAACTCCTCCTGCAGGAAGAATTCTCATAGCCGGATTGAATAAAGAACCGAAAATTACTTTGCTGATTTGTGTCGGCTTATCCAGATGAACGATAAATTCCAAGTCTTTACCTTCAACAATACCAAAGCTACACCACGGAGTATAAGAAGCGTTATTGCCTCGTTTGCCGTTGGTTAGTCCGAAAGTGGTCTTGTCAGCTCCTAATACATCGTTTTCATCGAATATATCGCCTGTCCATCCCATCGTATAATTAACCGTATAGGGCTTTCCTGTTAATAAATTGCCATACAGTGGCTTGTGAGCTACTTTACCCAACATCTTTCCGTCTTTGAAAGCAGCGGCTTTCAGGTCTATATTACCTTTAAGAACGAAAGGCTTTTCATATAAGACGGACGCTTTGGACGGTTCGCTGCCGTCCGTTGTATATCGGATTTCCGCATTCGGGTAGAAACTTTCCAGCAATACCATTAAAGGACCGTTCTCATCCGCATGCGTATTTATATTTACGTCGTAGAAGTTGAGACAAGGCTGGGTGTTCATTACTTCCAAACGTTCAAATTCGGTCACCATCCGTTCGCAGAAATTCTTCCAGTCTTTGTTTGCGTTTTGTGTCCAGGCCGTTTCGGCGATAGCCATTGCACGCGGGAAAGCCTGGTAGTCTGTACGTTCTGAATTCTGCATATACTCTCTCCATATATTGCCTTGTATTCCGATGATATGCTTCTTGGCAAGCTCGTCTGCATCGTCCGGGACAGGGTTGTAGCTATATGTTTTCTTCAAGGTGTTGTATCCGCCGATAGTGGTCGGAGCAATTTCCGGCTCTTCCTGATAGTAGTCCAGGTATACATAAGGGTTCGGAGTCATAATCGCATTATGTCCGGCTTTGGCAGCGTTCATTCCTCCTTCTACACCACGCCATGACATAACAGTCGCATTTGGAGCCAGACCACCTTCGAGGATTTCATCCCAACCAATGATGTTCCTGCCTTTGCCATTCAGATATTTCTCCATGCGGGTAACGAAATAGCTCTGCAACTTATCTTCTTTGCTATGCTTTATTCCGTCTATCTTACTGGGAGTCGTATCATCCTTCAGTCCTAACTGGCGGATTAGCTGCTGGCAGAAAGCACTGTTCTTCCACGCTGTTTTGGGACATTCGTCTCCTCCGATATGAATGTATTCGCTAGGGAATAATTCAACTACCTCGTCCATCACTCCTTCAAAGAATTTGAAAGTTGTTTCACTCGGACAGAATACCTGTTCGAATACTCCCCAGGTAGGAGATACTTTATAAGTCTGTGTAGAGTCACATGACAGTTCCGGATAGGCAGCCAGTGCAGCCAACGCATGTCCCGGCATTTCTATTTCGGGAACAACGTTGATATATTTACTTGCAGCATAAGCTACTACATCTTTGATTTGTTCCTGTGTGTAATACCCTCCGTGTTCTTTTCCGTCGAATACTTGCGGATAGTTTACATAGTAATAGTCTACCAATGTCTTTTCACGCTTGGAACCGATTTCCGTCAATTTGGGATATTTCTTGATTTCGATTCTCCATCCCTGATCGTCCGTCAGATGCCAGTGGAAAACATTCATCTTGTTCATTGCCAGCAGGTCGATAAACTTGTAAATATACTCAATCGGTGCATAATGGCGGCAAACATCCAGCATCAGTCCGCGGTGAACAAAACGGGGTGAATCTTCAATTTCTACGGCAGGAACCGACCAGTCAGCTTTCTTATCCAACTGCTTTCCGTAAATTGCCGGAGGGAGTAACTGATAAAGAGTCTGTACGCCGTAGAAAAACCCATTCGGCTGAGAAGCGGTAAGTGTAATGAGACTGGGAGTGACCGACAATCTATAACCTTCTTTCGGCATACCTTCCTGTACAACAAAAGAGATCGCCGTTTTTCCATCTGCACTTTCAGCTTCTTTCAAGGAGATTCCTGCTGTCAGTTTTAAACGTTCGGCCAGGCTGTCGGCAATACCTTTAACTTCCGGAGCATCGGAAGGAATTACCAGACTGACTTTGCTGTTTAGTTCAAAACGTCCTTCCTGTGGGAGAATTTGATTGGGTTTGGGAACGATGTTGTACTCGTTCGCCGCTTCTTTTGTCTTCTGGCAACTGGGGGCAATCATAAGCAAGGACAAAAGAAGAAGAGAAATACTTTTCTTCATGGTCAACACCTGTTTAAATACAAAATCTTGGTAAGAACTAAAAGTTCCTCTCTTTTCTGTATTGATGTGTAACTTTTTGAGAGCTTCAGGAAGTAGAGCGTTATGTCCCGATAAATCAAGGACAAAGTCAGCCACTTCACCATTTATAGTGGCTTCCACGATAATTTTTCCATCAATAGTTTTGAATGGAATGACCTCTGTCATACTGTTTTGTGTTTGTGCACTGATGCCTCCTGTGATACAAAATGCAAGCAAACAGAGATACATTTTAGTTATTATTCGTTTCATATATTCTTTCTGTTTAAAGTTTATTTCTCTTTCCTGATTTCAATTCTTTTTCTCTTGATTATCTTTTTTTTTGATGATAATATAGCCGGTATCACCAGGTATAGCATTCATAATTTCTTCTACGGCCATCTGGCTCATGGGGCAATCTTTAAGAGAAGTTCCGTTGATATTAATCACTTCGTCGCCGAAAGCAACTGTATCTTTCATGCTATCCCATATAGTTGTAATTTCGAATCTTTCGTTACGCGGTAATATGCTTACGTTCCAAAGAGCGGGAGCACCACCCATGTCGATTTTTCCTTCTTCAAATGGGAGGAAGTAAAAACGTCTCCGCATATAATCAATAATTACTTTACCATATTTCAGTAGATCCACCCCGATGATAGTTCCATTCATGACAGTTGTTGTACTACCTACGTTTGTGAATTCTTTTTCCCATGATATTGATGGAAGGTACAGATACTTTTTTAATATCCACCGGCTTGCCCAACCCCTGTTATTCCGGCAGCTACGATACCATATCCATGATTGGTAACTTGCGAGATGTCAGCCAGCCTGTTGTAATCTTCCGTAGAATAAAGTAGAAAGCCTCCGGCACCTGTGTCGAACAGAACTTTTAAATCATTATTTCCTAAACGAACGTTGACGATGGAATGATGTTCAGTTTCATCCAACAAAGGAATTCCGTCTGTAACCTTTAACTTTTCGGGACGATAAGGATTGATTACCATTATTTTAGAACGGGAATCGAATGTTACTACCGACTGTGCAAAGGCATCTCCTCCAAGAATTCCGACAACTCCCAGGTCTGTGAAGAATGGATTCCTAGGTAGTACCATCGTTTTCAACTGTTTGATTTTGTAGTTCTTTTCCGATGGAAACATTTTGTACGTGGGCTTCCTGATAGTTGGAGCCTTGTGCATTCACATCGGAAATGCGCATATATCCTGCGGCAGTAGCTTTCATTTCCGTTGCGGCATCATACATCGTTCCGGTTCTTCCTCCCGTATCGACGATATATTTCACTTTTATACCGTTAACAGTGACGGGGATAATGATTTTCTCTTGTATAAATTCATAAGGAATGGTATCGCAAACCTTATTCTGGATTTGCGCTACCATTTCTTGTCCGCAGTTTAGAAATAATAGCAGCCATAAGACGGTCAGTATTCCTATTCTTTTCATGTCATTCTTTTTTGTAGATAATATTTTTTATTCCGGAAGCAGTCTCAATTGTTAGCTTCTGTCTGTTTTTTCTTTCAATTCCGGTATTCCGTTCAGAATACTTTCGCAGAAGTCATATTTCTTAGCAGGTTTGCCATTAATCTTAATCACTTTGTCTCCTACTTCTATCTTACCTTTCGTGCTGCTCCAGACGGTGGATACATATAAGTCTCCGTCTTTGACCGTCAAATCGAAGTTGTTGCATTGATTGTTGATTTCATTATCCGGTTGGAAAGCTTCAAAATAGAATCTTCCACGTGGATAGTCGATAGTCACTTTTCCGTATTGTAATAACTTTACACCTAGTAATGTGTAAGGGTGTTTGTCTGTATGGGTCGTTAAGTTGCGGAATTTGGTGGCTCCTACTGATAATAAAGGAATATATACTCTATAAGAAGAAGCTTTTATCTGCTTGTCCGGCTACACCGATACTTCCTTCCCCATATCCTTCAGAAACGACTTCCATAGATGCCTCCGGTTTAATTCTCTCAAAATCACTTTCAATAAGAGATAACAGACTGGGACTGCCTGTGTCAAATAATACAGTAATGTTGCTGACTGGAGCTATCTGTATATTGATAATCGGCATACCACCTCCTTTCGTGAAATTTAGCATTTTCCGTAAAGATACTGTGGAAGGCTTTTCTGCAGATGTGACTATGATATTTTTAGCTTGCGAATCAATGCTGACAATAGTATTTGCAAATAAATCGCTGCCGATGATGCCATCTACTCCAAAACATTCCCAGCCTTTTACTTCATTGATGATTAGCGACGGGCATTTTTAAAGTTAATAACATCATCGGGAGTTGTCAGGTTTTCTATTCGCGTAGTTTGGTAATAGCTTTCCACGTTATTCACATCTGTCACCTTCATCGAGTCCGTTGCTGTTATTTGTAGTGCTTGGCTGGCTTTTTAGTAGTGAGTGCAGTGCGTCCTCCGGTATCAAAGATAAAAGGGCGTATAGTGCCGTTTACCTTCATTTCGATAATCATTTTTTCGCCTACCATCCGATAAGGTATGGTTGCTTTATATTGTTGGGCGAATAAAGGGACCGCCATGCAAAAAGGCAATGACGGTTCCTATTAGACGAGTATATCTCATAGATTAATCTTTATTTGCTGACTTTTTCTGCTTCCAAGATTGCTTGATAAGCATTTACGATACCTCCGGAAATACATAGGTCATCAAAAAGGAATAAATCTTGTGAAGGTCTATCGTCCACGCGGATTCCTTTTCTACTTCTACACCTTTGCGTGAAGTGGCGCTTTTAGTAATATGTCACGGATTTGAGAGCCGGTCAGTTTAGGAAAATAAGATTTTACCAAAGCAGCTACGCCAGCTAAGGTGGCCGAAGCCATTCCTTCTCCGCTTCCTTTTGATAGGTATCACCCATATAAGATGAATAAATATCTGTTCCCGGAGCATAGATATCAAGAGTAGTTGCGCCGTAATTAGTATTCAATAACCGGATTTCCATTCTTATCCGAGGAAGCAACTACCATAAAATTAGTGAGTTCTTTGTCTTTATTCATCTTACGGTTCGGGAAGAATTCGTCTCTATCCATATCTACTGATAGATCCCAAACCGGAACTATGACTAATGCCCCTTTTTTCTCAGCCTCTTTCAACGCCTCTGATTACCCATTGTTTCTGTTCTTCCGGATATATGGAGTTTTGTTCCGGTAATACAATCATATCTGCTCCGTGGCTGACTGCATAATGAATGGCTAATGCCATATCTTTCAGGTAAGGTTCCCCTTCTCCCGGGTGTACAGATACGTAGCGTCATGATTTCTGCATTGATCGGCAATGCCATCGCTTCCTATTTTATTGTCACGTTTAGCAGCTATAATTCCTGCCTTCATTATGTTGGTTGCCGCATCGGATGTAAGTAGTATATTATTTCCATAATTGCTGTCATTTATGTCCATTGGGTTATCACCTGTAATTTCTTTCCGTTGGTCCGTACCATATTTTCTTAAGGCTTCTTCGTAAGACGCTTTACCTGTTTCTACACTTTTCTTTCCCATATTCTGGTAAACAGGTTCCCATTTATCTGTATTATATAAACTGAAATAATAGGCTGTAAATACAAAGGCTACTTCAGAAAGACTGTCCTTTCAGCTTTGGGTCATAACAACTTTGGAAGTCCTCAACGGTAACTCTTTTCCGGGGAAGCGCTGCTTCATGTCTCTATCGAACTTTTCAACATATTCTTCTATAACATAAGATAGTTGAAGACCGCCGTAAGTCCACCGATTCTGGATTCGGGCATGACTTTATAGCGATAATAGTTATATTCTTCCATGTTTTCCGGTGCAGCTACTTCCTGACGTGTTCCATTAATAATTTTATAATACTTTTTCCCATCAAAAAATATAGTCTGCATATTTATCTTTCAAGCGGAAGAATTCACGTTCTCCTTCTCTCGTCAAAGACTCCACAACTTGAGCATCTTTGCCCCCGAGGAAGTTCCAACCATTAATATCATCAATGAGACCATTTCTATCATCATCTTTTGATTTAATTTTTCTTTGGGATTGATCCATATAGCCTGTCTCAGATCTTCGTGTTCCACGTCCATTCCGGTTCCGATTAATGCGACAATCGGCCTTTTTTCTTGAGTTTCTTTTTTGTTAGCATTCAAATATTCATAGGCTTTGTTAACTTCAGCGCCATATACACTGTCTCTGTCGAAAGAACAGTTAAACCAGTCCAGTTCGGACTGTTTTTTTGTTTTTCAACTTTTGTTTTATTAATTGAGCTGATGTAATTCCACAAATAAGGCAGCATAAGATAAGGGATATAAGTTTTTTTCATTGTAGGATGAGTTATGATATTTATATAGTCAGATTAATTTCTACTTTTAATATGGCTTCACGTACTTGTTCTCCGCGGACATTACGTGCTATTAGTTTGCCTTCTTTGTCAATGACTACAAGGAAAGGGATGGAGTAGAAGCCGTAATCAGTCTGGATAGCACTTGGAGCTTCATTACTTTTCGGAAAGCCTGTTTTATCCCACAGCATTACCCAGGGAAGTTTTTCTTCGTCCAGCATCTTTTTCCACTTAGCTTGGCTATCGTCTAGTGATACGCTGATGAATTCCAGATCGTCAGCCTTCAATTCATTGTATATGGTTAGCATACTACGCATCTCTTTACGACAAGGACCACACCAGGAGGCACAGAAATCCAAAACGACAATTTTACCGCGAAAGTCTTTTAAATTGACCTTCTGATCATTGACATTCGTGAAAGTAAAGTCCGGACATTCTGCACCAATAATTTGGTGGGAAAGGATTTTGACTCTTTCTACCAGCCAGCGGGCAGATAAAGAGTTTCGCTCATCATCGGAAATCATATCCAATAATTTCTTATTAGAGTAATAGTCATTTACATTGGCCAGATAAGCAAGCGCGGATACCATATTAGGTGACAGTTGCGCGTTAGCCGGAAGAGAAACAGTTGCTGTGTCCGGGTCTTTATCTGCGGGTAAATATTCTTGCAGAGTGAGAAACGAGTCGATACCTTTAAACGACAGGGAACTTTGTTCGGGATTTGTCTCATCATAGTAGCCGATGATGTTCACTTCATGGTTCTCGAAATATATTTTTCTTCCGTTTTTCCGATTCGCAATGTGTAGATATCGGGTTGAATCAGCTTCTGTTCTGTGGCGAACTCTTTATTGGGTTGGAGTTCACAGCTAAGAATAAGTGTTCCGTTCAGGTCATTCACTTGCAAAGTGGTTGGTTTCAGTATTCTTAACTTGCCTTTAATTTGTAGTCCATCTTTTGCACCACGAACTTGTCGTGGCGCATAAGAAGGACGAAAAAATAAAATGAAAAGTTTCTTTGTTGATATCATAGAATTGTATTTAAATAATAATCCTCACAGGAGAATAGTTACCAGTCAAATCCTGGCCAGGGATCGTCATCGTCTCCACCGTCTTCATCGTTGTTACCCGGTATTTCTGGATGAGGCTGAATATCCCAGTCATTCGGACCTTTAGCTATGGCTTCCAAATCAATTCCATAATTCTCCTTCATGTATTTGCGTACGAAAGCGAATTTTCAATAATAAGCGGGAATTGACTGTATCTTTCGGTACTTTCGGCTTCCGTATAATATAATGATAGTAAGGCATATCCGGCAAATGTTGCTTCCCGGGTCGGGTTGCTGCCGTCATATTCTTCATTCAGTGTGAATTTATTTGTATTTACAGTACCTGGAAATCCCCTGTTCAAGTGAAAATCAGGACTATCTGTTTCCCCAAAAATAGAATGATATAGAGTCACGTAATCCAAACCACGGTTGAATTCTTCGGGAATGGTAATTAGCCTTTTTTTCTACAGCAGCCTTTATGATATTACCGAGAATCATTTTCCGACGTTGGCTGAACGTTACTTGGTCGTCCGGCATAATATATTTGTCGGTCATTTCTGCCTGAGGTCCGAATAAACAGGTGCTCCAGTAATCCAGACCATTAATGATTTCGTGCATGGCATTATTTTGTTTGATAACGACTGCTCCCAAATCTATTTCCGTTGCTATATGACATTATTAAGCCATATACCAATATAACGGTAATAATCTGCTTGTAACCTTTTTACACTTTTCGTTATTGAGGTAGGAGAATACATGTTTCTTCATAAATTCCGTATAGAACTTCGCCATTTCATCGTTGATACACCCTTCCCCTTTATAATTTGTGGATGCACCTCCTGTCCAGCTACGATTGAAATCTTCATCTTGCAGATCTTTATAAATCAGATAGACGCCGAAATCTTTTGTATTTGTGAGATGTCATCGTCCCAACTATTATTTCCTTGAGGTACTTTAAAGCGTAATTCAATGCCTCCTTCTGTAGGAGTAAGTGCATCTTCTTCATAACATGAGGTGAATGCTATGCAAGTGAGAGTCCCCATAATAAATATATATTTCTCATATTTCATGTTTCTTTTTTAAGTTACTGAAATTATTAGCATTAGTTTTCTCGTTTAGGAGCCAAAGGATTCTGCTCCAGTTCTTTTATTTTTAATCAATACTTCATCCGGAATCGGCATGGTATAAGAAGGGTCGTTGGATTTTAGCGTATATTTTACCTTCCCATTCTGTGTGATTTGAGGCATTCCGTAGCGTCTCAGGTCGAACCAGCGTTGTCCCTTCAAAACAGAGTTCTTTTCTTCTTTCTCCTTGATGAAGTTTTTCAACGTCTCACCGGTCAATCCGGCAGGGACAACAACTTTTCTGGTTCGTATCGATTTCCAATAAAGTTCTCATAGCTGAAAGCGCCTTACTTTCTTCGTTATTGTAGGCAGCAGCTTCTGCAAGATTCAGATATGCTTCACTCAGTCTAAAAAGAGATGCAAAATTCTCTGAACCATTAGGCTCGCCCATTGCAGATAGTTGGTATTTCCCGAAAGAACTGTAATAGTCCGGATAAAAACTGTTATTTATTCTGTTATATTCTTTAGCTATGTATTTTTCTTTTCTTAAGTCTCCATCTTTAAAACTTTCCAACAGATCATCGGAAGCTGTAGAAGGCTTTCCGATAGTAGGTAATATTTATTCCCCAACCGGGATAATCGGTCTTCCTCTTCACGAGATACTGTTTCGTTATTAAATTCTGTGAGATCAGATACATTTCCATATAGCCAATTACTTCTGATGATTTCAAAGACGTGAAATTGTAATAAGGTTCTGCTGTTGACGTAGAAGGCAGATTATTCAAATTGATTAAAGAGAAAGACCACGCATTGATTACCTTGTCGGCATATATCGCTGCATCCTTCCAATTTTCCATGTAAAGGAAAGCACGGGATTTCAATAATTGTATCATAGGAAGGCTGATTAAATAGTTCGGTTCGTATTGCTTATCTTTCGATAAAGTGAGAACAACCGTTCCGCTTCGCTCAAATCTTCTATAATCTGGTTATAAACTTCTTCTACACGGTATTACGTGTCATTAATAAATCTTCTTCGGGCAGTAGGTTACTTGTCAATTTAAGAGGTACTCCTAACGCTGCTTGCTTGTCATAATTATAAGGTGCACCGAAGTGATTGACTAACATGAAGTAGTAGAATGCTCTTAGACCTAAAGCTTGGGCAATCACATAGTTCTTTTCAGCTTCTGTTCCGTTTACATCACAATATAATCAAGAGCTGCATTTGCGCCTAAGATATAGTTATAGTATCCTTCCCAGATATTCTAAAAAGGGACTGTTTCTTTCCATAATGAAAAACATATCCGGTTGCCATGTGAAAACTGCTTTTTGGATTCTACATATCCTAATGAGTTGAATCGAACTCATACCCGGTTTTGTGGAACTGACATCATCATCGAGGAAACTTAAAAACCTAGTAAATTGTTCTGACTTATGTTGGGGGTAAGCACTGCCGATTAGCATCTCTTGGAGGGCGTTAGCGTCTTTAGGAACATATTCGCTTTGGGATTTCGGTTCCAGAAAGTCGGAGCAGGAGGACAGTGATAATAAAACGATTCCTATAATTGTATATATAAATTTTTTCATCTTTTATTTTTTTAGAAACCAATGTTAATACCTAGTGAGTAATTGCGCGGAAGTACACTATTGCTGACTTCCGGGTCGAAACCGTTGAAACGTTTGCTGGCGATAACGAAGATATTATCCATGTTGAAGTTGAGTGACAAGTTCTTCATGTATATCTTTTCGCACCACTCGCGTTTCATTTGCCAAGATAGGCCGATATTACGGCAGCGTAGGAAAGAACCACTTACAACCATAGCATCAGACTGCTCCCATAATGGAATGCTATAAACACTCTCATTGTTGGGCAATTTATATAGGCCATTCCTGCTTTGGGTAAAGAAGGAATGATTGTATGGGCTTCGTCTCCCGGTTCTTTCCAACGGTTCAGTAAATCGCGGTTTATATTTGTATATGGATCCGGCATATAATAAGAACTAGCGAATTGGTTGTATGGTGATGGCAGACGCTTCTTGTTGCCAAGTAAGAGTGAGAAACTGCTGTTCAGAGTCAGTGATTTATACCGGAAACTTAAACTTAATCCACCGGTGAAATAAGGCTCTTTCTTTGACCAGAATAAACCAGATAAGTAGTCGGATCTATTTGTCTGCTACGTTCTTCTTTTCCGGAATATCCAAAAGATTGAATAAAGCTTCACCGGTTTTTCCGTCTAATCCTGCAAAAGAGTATGACCAGAAACTGCTGAGCGGATACCCTTCTTTTAGTACAATATCTGAACGTCCCTTAAGAAGAAGCTGCATTGACATCAATGTCTGTATGTCCGCCTTCATTCCAGTTCTTGGATGCATTCAGGCTGACACTTAATGCATAGTCCCGTTTTCTGTATCGGGGTAAAAGTTAATGTGTATTCGATACCTCTGTTGTGGATAATACCTCCGTTGCGTTTCATAGAAGTTATTCCATATTCATAAGGCAGGTCTAATTCGACAATCGCATTAGAGCGTCTTGTGTAATATTCCAGATTCATGTTGAACAGATTAAATAATTCCAGATCGATTCCGAAATTCCATGATTTGGTACGTTCCCAAGACAGAGTCGGGTTCGGAATCTGGGAAATAGTAGATTGATATCTATTGTATAGATTTGCCACTTTCCCCTGATTTAAAATCAAATCCGGACTAATGCGCGTTACTGCATTTCCTTGAATACCATAGGTGCCGCGGAAGTTTAAAGTTGTTATCCATTTTACATATTTCTTCATGAAGTCCTCTTCTGAAGCCCTCCAGGAGAAACCGAATGAATAGGTAGGATCAATACGGTGATTGGCATCCTGACCGAAACGGTTGGATGCATCATTACGTATATTTGCATTAACAACATATCGGTTTTTGAGTGAATATGCTAGTGTGGCGAATACGGAAAGATAATTGTCTGTAGTATTGACTTTTCTCCATCCACCATCATATATCTTTTTAAAAGCCCCCATCCTTCGTCTTTAGAACCTGTAATAGGTGTAAAAGCTTGTGGAGTGGTTGGTAATGTTATTACTTCTCCTCTATCTGGGGCATATCCCCATACTGTATTGCTGACACCTTTTTATTAGTGGAAGAACGTAATTCCATACCTACTAAAGCATTAATTCGGTTCTCATTATTAAAGGCTTTACTGAATTGCAGTTTATTTTGGATGTTGTAAGAGTACTGCTGTGCGTTATTTGTGAATAATTCGCCTCCGAATGGGAGTAAGGCTGCTCCAAACTCTTTACTGTTTGGTGAGACAGAGTTGAAATCATAACCACGATATGTTTCAGCAATATAAAACGTTTGTTCAGTTTCCCAAGCTTCGTTTGTGCTGTTATTATTGGAATATCCACCAGTAAATTGGTAAGTTAACCAGTCCAATATATTCCATTTCAAGTCCAGCGAAGCTGACATGAAACTTGATTTTGATTTAGAACCACTATTATTCCGTTCATTTACGAAATTGTATGATAATGATTTGACTCCGCTATTGTATGGGTATGAGGCTTTCATTTGATAATAGACATCAGGGTCTATTGAACGGTTAGTGGTAGTGGCATATCCTAAAGGATTGACTCCTCCGGCAAAACCGTTATTCGTACTTACGCTACCGTTGATCGTTGCATTTATGGTTAGTTTCTGTACCGGACGTATAGTAATAGCAAGACGGCCGGTCATGCGTTCACTATCATTTCCTATTTCTTGTCCTTCGCTTTTGGAATATCCCATAGAAGCCGAATAACTGTATTTATTTGTTCCACCGGAAACACTTAGATTGTGATTATGGCTGAAAGAGCGGCGGGTTAGTAGTTTGAACCAATCTGTGTTTTGTGTTTCCAAAACGTTGCGTTGGGCAAGGAACTCTTCAGAGGATATATCATGTGATAAATACATATTCAATAATCCTTCGTACGTGTACATTTGTTTGATAGGTTCAGCGCCATAAGGAGTTCCCCAGTTGAAAGCTTCTTGTGAGAACAGTACCCTTTCTTTTGAATTCATATAATTGAACTGTCCATAGTTGGGACGCGTACCCATTACAAAATTAGAGGTGTAATTGACACTTAGACGATCAGTAGTATTTTTTTTAGTGGTAATTTCAATGACACCATTAGATGCTCTTTGAACCGTAAATAGCAGTTGCAGAAGCATCTTTTAGAATACTGATGCTTTCAATATCAGCAGGATTTAACCAAGAAATCTGATTACCGATAATGTTTTTCAAGTCCTCTGTCATGAGAGAAGATGCATTCAATTCCAGGGGTCTTCCTGAATGATGCCGTCGACTACCCAAAGTGGGTCTTGATTACCCAGTAAGGTACTGGTACCACGGATTTGAATTTTCGGGGCAGTACCTACGCGGCTACTGGTATTGGTCACTACCATACCTGCCACACGTCCTTGTAACATTTGGTCAATAGTGGTATACGAAGGCATTATGATATCCTTGGCTTTGACGGTAGTGATCGAACCTACCAGGTCACGTCGCTGGATGTTCTGATAACCGGTTACCACTACTTCGTCTATTTCTGTATTGGAATTGTTTAGAGTGACGTTGATGGTTCTCTTTCCTATATATTTGACTGTTTTCTTTTCCATTCCGATGAACGAATAGGTCAATATTAGTCCTTCCTGTGCCGGAATGCTAAAGGTGTAGTGTCCGTCCAATCCGGCAATAGCTCCTTGCTTTGATCCTCGAACACTGACCGTAGCTCCCGGAAGTGCTTCACCGCTTGTGTCACGTATCCAACCGCTAATAGTGATTTTGTCAGTCTTTCTTTTCTTGATAACGATAGCACTACCTGAAATTTCGTAAGTGAGATTAGTTCCTTCCAGGCATTCGTCCAGAATTTCGGTAATTGTTTTGTCTTTTGCTCTTACACTGATATCAGTAATGTTAGCGATATCTTCTGTTGCGTACATAAAGATGAATTTTGTACGGTTTTGCAAATACCAAAGCGTAGATTCCAGGCTTTCGCCTCTCAGATCAACGGAGATTCGCTGATTGTCTTGTGCTTGAATCATAAGTGAAGAAAGGGAGAATATCCATAAAAGGCAGAGCTTAACGAAATTTCTGCTTACATAAGATACTCCCTTTGAGGAGGATTGTGTTCGTTTTTTTCATAATGCGTTAGTTATAATATGTATTAATAGTTATTGTTTATAAGAAATGTGCAGTATACCTTCTCTTTGTTTTATGTCTACCATATTTAATTCCATTATCATGTCGATAATTGGATTCATGTTTGCATAGCGGTTGAGATAAGCTCCGATTTGTACCTGTCTGGCTGCATCGTCTTCAAAAGTGTATGTGAATCCGTACCATTTGGAAAGATATGACATTACATTCTCAAGAGGAACGTTCATAAATATGAATGATCCGGACTCCCAGGAAGTGTATAATTCTGTATTTACGTTAGATACGGTACTTTCCCGACTATTTTTGTCATATACGAAATGTTGGTTTGGAATCAATTCATAATCTTCGTTTTCACTGCTAATCTCTATAGCTCCACTAATTAGTGTAGTACTTTCCACTTCTTCATCCGCATAAGCCCTTACATTGAAAGAAGTTCCTGTCACCCGAATAGAAGTGTGCGGTGTTTGCACGATAAAAGGATGTGCTTTATCTGGAGCAACATCAAAATAGGCTTCACCTTCAACCTGTACGATGCGTTCCTTATCGCTGAAACAAACCGGATAAGTCAGTTGTGATTCTGCGTTCAGATGTACTTTTGTTCCATCCGAAAGGACAATGTGACATTCCATACCATGCAGTGTACGAAGCGTATTTTTGATTTCTTTCACTTTGGGCTTGTTGGCAGGAGTTTGATAATTTATCCCTTTGGAGTCAATGATGAACACTTCAGTTGCACCCTCCTGGAAGGACATTCTCAAAAAGGTTGAAGGTGTTGCCATTACTTAAAGTCAGTTCTCCGCCATGGGTTCCTGGAGTGATTTCACCGATTGGTTCTCCGGCTACCCAATTATAAATAAGGTATGAAATCGGTATTAACAATAGCAAAAGAAGAGCCGCATATTTCAGACTCCTTTTCCATGAAAAAAACCGGATGTTTTTTCTCCTCCTAGTAGCGGATAGATTCTGTCCCATGCCTTTTGTGAAGAGAAGCTTTTTATTAACCGGCTGTTTTCTTCATACGTTTCCTTATTTAATATCCGGTCGGCTCTCTTTTGATGTTCCGGATTTTCATCCAACCACGCATGATAGTTTTTTTTCTTTCGGGAGTAGACGAATGAGTGAATATGGAGGCTAATACTTTAGCAATCTTAAATTTTTCTTTGAATGATTCCATCATTTTTTCAATTGGTTGTATAATAAAACAATCCAAATGAAAAAATGGGGTAATCAAAAAGTTACTTTATTTGCATAAAAATAGAATAAGATGTAATTTATGCCTTTGAGACTTTCGCGAAGTTTGCGATAGGCGAATTTCTTTAACGTATGGACAGTGCCTTCTGAGATTTGCAATTTGTCAGCAATCTCATGGTTTTTAACCCTTTCATAGAGTATAAGATGATATTTCGCATTTGAGTAGGCAATTCTTCTACCGCTTTGCGAACAATGCGGAATGTTTCTTGCTCAATAATCTCAGCTTCAAATCCATTGTCATATTCTTCTTTTCCGTGAAAAAAGGAATATCTAATTGTGCATGTTTTAGGTGATTCAGACATTTATTTCGGGTGACGGTATAAAGGAAGCTTTTTACTTTCAAAATGTTGTCGAAATCTTCTTTCCGTTCCCAATAAGCTAACAATACATCTTGCGCAATGTCTTTGCAGACTTCTTTATCTTCAACATAGTGAAATGAGAAAACGCAAAGAATAGGGTAGTAGTCATCAAATAGCTTTTTGAAAGCCTGTTTGTTACCACGTCTTGATGTCTGCAATTATATTTTCTATATGTATGTTCACTATTTAGGGTGGAGCACTGGGCATAAGGAATTTTCTTATCCAATCTTACTTATTTTCTTCAGCTTTTCTTCTTCGATGATTTTGATCTTTCTTCCGTCGATAGTAATCAGTCTTTCCGTAGCGAATTGCGACAAGGTACGAATAGCGTTTGAAGTCGTCATATTGGAAAGATTTGCCAGATCTTCACGTGAAAGATAAATGCTTAGGGTAGATCCGTCTTCTTCCAGCCCGTAGCTCTCTTTCAGGAACATGAGAGATTCAGCCAGCGTCCGCGGATATGCTTCTGTGTCAGGTTGACAGTGCGTTCGTCGGAGATACCGAGGTCAATAGAAAGTTGGCGGATAAAAAACATGGCCAAATCATTGTTCTGGGCAACCAGGGTGGTGATAGCACTCATAGGAATCAGGCAGACAACGGAAGGTTCAAAAGCAGCAGCAGCGGTAACGAAGTCCTCTTTCGCAAAGTAGGCGCGGTACGCAAAATATTCCTGCGGTTTGATCATGCGGATAATCTGACTTCTTCCTCCTACACCATCTTTGAAGATTTTGACTTTGCCAGTAATGAGGCACATCAAATGAGAGGGGGTCTCCCCTTCACAATAAATGGTTTCGTTCTTTTTGTAGGTCTGTATCGTATAATTGTTCATCAGAAACTCCCTTTGTTCGTTGTTCAAAGGAGCTAACAAATCGGATAATGGTTCCGAAATATCGATGTCTGACATGTTCATTTTTACCATGAGTGCTACAAAACTGTGTTATACAGCACAAAAGTAGAAATAAAAAATGAGAAAATGAACGAATCTATAAAAGATTGCACAAAAGCAGTTTCTTTCGTGCAATCTTGAAAACATTTTATTTGGTGAACAACAGTTCCCTATACTTCGGCAGAGGCCATATTTCGTCGTCTACTTCCATTTCTAGGTGGTCGATGTGATCTCGTATCTGGTCAAGATAAGGGCGCACTTTATCTTCGTATGCGAATGCCCTCTCCTTGTAGTTATCATGGTGATTGGCTACTTTTCGGGCTTCGGTCATTTCACGGACCAGTATTTTAATGGAAGTCACCCGGTGGGAGATTTCACGGATCAGCTCTTTGCGGTCGGCGCTTAATACTTCATATTCTTCGGCAGAGAAGATTTCCTTCATTCCGCGAAGGTTTTCGAGCAGGCGATTCTGATAAGCCACGGCAGTTGGCACGATGTGATTGATAGCGAGGTCGCCCAATACACGGCCTTCAATCTGAACCTTCATAGTATATTTTTCCAATTCTACTTCGAAACGGCTGTTCAGCTCCGTTTCGTTGAAAATGCGTTCGCCGATCAGTACGGATTTCGACTGATTGTCAACGTAGTGCATCAGAGCTTCCGGGACGTGGCAGATATTGGTCAGTCCGCGGCGTGCAGCTTCCTGTTTCCATTCTTCGGAATAGCCGTCGCCTTCGAAACGGATCGGTTCGGAAGCGATGATTGTCTCTTTCAGCAGACGGAAGATAGCTTCGTCTTTGCCTACTCCTTCCTCCATAAGTTTCTCCACTGATGCGCGGAATTCGTTCAACTGGTTTGCCATGGCAGCGTTGATAGCAATCATGGCGGCGGCACAGTTGGAAGACGAACCTGCGGCGCGGAATTCAAACCGGTTTCCGGTGAAGGCGAAAGGAGAGGTACGGTTACGGTCGGTAGTATCCAGTAAAATTTCGGGGATACGTCCGATACCTAACTTCAGGGTGGTTTTTTCTTCCGGTGTCATTTTCTCGTTTCCTACCTGACGGACAATTTCGTCGAGAGTTGCCGATAGTTGTGAACCCAGAAAGCAAGAAAGAATAGCAGGAGGAGCTTCATTGGCTCCCAGGCGGTGACTGTTGCTGGCGCTCATGATGGAGGCGCGCAATAAATCCTGGTTTTTATAAACCATCATTAAGGCGTTTACCAGGAAAGTGAGGAATAGCATATTTCCTTTCGGATTCTTTCCGGGAGCGAACAAATTGATACCGGTGTCGGTGCAAAGCGACCAGTTGTTGTGCTTGCCCGAACCGTTCACGCCACTATAAGGTTTCTCGTGCAGAAGCACGTTGAAGTGATGTTTGCGTGCAATACGTTTCATCAAGTCCATAACGAGCTGGTTGTGGTCGTTCGCCAGATTGCAGTTTTCGAAGATAGGAGCTAACTCGAATTGATTGGGGGCTACTTCGTTGTGACGGGTCTTGGCGGGAATCCCCAGTTTGTGGCATTCAATTTCGAGTTCCTTCATAAATGCCGTGACACGTGGAGGGATAGAGCCGAAATAGTGGTCTTCCAACTGTTGATCTTTAGCGGAAGAATGTCCCATAAGTGTCCGTCCTGTCAGACAGAGGTCGGGACGTGCATTATATAAGGAGGAGTCAACGAGGAAATATTCCTGTTCCCAGCCCAGGTTTGTATATACACGAGTTATGTTTTTGTCGAATAGCTGGCAAACTTCCGTAGCAGCTTTGTCTACGGCAGCGAGTGCTTTTAGAAACGGAGTCTTGTAATCCAGTGCTTCGCCTGTGTAAGAGATAAAGATCGTAGGGATACAGAGAGTTGTGTCTACAACGAATGCCGGAGAAGAAACATCCCATGCCGTATATCCGCGAGCTTCGAAAGTATTGCGGATACCGCCGTTGGGGAAAGAAGAAGCATCCGGCTCTTGCTGGATCAGCAGTTTTCCGGAGAATCGTTCAATGACTCCACCGTCTTCGCCAAATTCGATAAAGCCGTCATGCTTTTCGGCGGTTCCGTCCGTCAGAGGCTGGAACCAGTGTGTGTAGTGGGTGACGTTGAGTGACTTAGCCCAGCTTTTCATGCCGTTGGCAATTAGGTCGGCTATTTCACGGCTGATCGGTGTACCTTTTTCGATTGCATCGATAACAGCCTTATAAGCTTCCTTCGGAAGATACTCCTGCATCTTCTTGCGATCGAATACATGGCTGCCATAATAATCAGAGAGTTTGTTGGAAGGGGCAATAACTTCCAGAGGTTTCCGGTTGGAAAGTAGACTTTCTCTTGTAAGCAAAAAAACGCATTTTTGACATAAAAGGTCTTTTTTATCGGTTGATGGTCTTTTTATATTTGCCTCCGTTAATGAAGGAGATACGACAATTGAAATATAAGATATTGATAGGATGCATATTGTGTCTGTTCTCTTTTATATCAAAGGGGCAGCCAATAATTATATAATGAATCCTTATACCCATCAGGAAATCTCCGCCGACTCCATTATAGAACGTGTAATGACTTTTTGCACCTTTGTATGAAACGATAGTCAGCGATTATCGCGCGAACCTATATATAAAGGGTAAGATGAATATTCAGAAGAAGAATTTTATTCTCCGCTACGTTCCTTCCATGTTTCGTTTGCAGAAGGGGGTACGTGAATACTTGCTCGAAACGTACAGTGACCTTCATTATACGGCTCCCAATATCTACGATCAAAAAGTAAAAGCCTCCCAGGGAACGGTGAGGAGGAAACAGGGGATTGCCGGGCTTGCTCGAATACTTTAATGTAAATATCTACTCTTCGTCTCTGCTGAATGATGAACGCTTGTTATCACCACTGGCTAAAAACGGACAGAAATACTATAAATACCAGATAGACAGTGTGATGGGAGATCCTAATAATCTGGATTATCGAGTCCGCTTCATTCCCCGTACCAAGAGCGACCAGTTGGTAGGTGGATATATGGTGGTTAGCAGCAACGTATGGAGCGTGCGTGAAATCCGTTTTTCGGGAAGATCGGAGCTGATAACATTTACCTGTTGGATTCAGATGGGAGATGTCGGCAAGAAAAATGAATTCCTGCCGGTGCGTTATGATGTAGAAGCTCTTTTCAAATTCCTCGGAAATAAGGTAGATGGTAATTACACAGCTTCTTTAGATTATAAATCCATCGAACTGAAAGAAAAGAAGGTACGTAAGAAAAGAAGAGAAATATAATCTTTCGGAATCTTTCTCCTTGCAGTGTGATACGAATGCTTATAAGACGGACGCCTCTACCTTTGCTATCATGCGGCCGATTCCTTTGAATGAAAATGAGAAAAACTATATCATGACTATACGCTTAGACGTGACACGGCTACCATACAAAAGCCATCCAAGAGTCAGGCCTTTTGGGGAACGATGGGGGACTTGATGGTAGAAGATTATAAATTCAATTTGTCCAATATCGGAAGCGTACGGTTCTCTCCGTTTATAAATCCGCTCTTATTCAGTTATAGCGGAAGCAATGGCTTGTCTTATCGACAGGATTTCCGTTACAACCGTCTTTTCAGAGGGGATAAATTACTTCGTATTGTGCCTAAACTCGGATACAACTTTACGCGTAAGGAATTCTACTGGTCATTGAATGCCGATTTTGAGTACTGGCCGCAGAAACGGGGATTTTTCCGGCTGAGTGTGGGTAATGGTAACCGCATCTATAGCAGCAAGATGCTGGACGAACTGAAAGCGATGCCGGACAGTATCTTTAATTTCGACCTCATTCATCTGGATTATTTCAAGGACTTGTATTTCAATTTCCGTCATACCGTTGAAGTAGTCAACGGACTGGATATCGGTCTGGGTTTCTCTGCCCATAAAAGAACAGCCGTAGAGCCTTCCCGTTTTGTGATTACCGGTGATTATCCGATGCCGCCCTCCGGAGTTTATGGATAAATTCAAGAACACTTATATCAGTTTCGCTCCCCGCATCCGGATAGAGAATGGACTCCGGGACTCTATTATTATATGAACGGAAAGCGAAAGATTAACCTCCATTCTTTATACCCGACTTTCTCGGTCGATTATGAACGAGGTATTAAAGGAGTGTTCAAGAGTACGGGGGAATATGAACGGATAGAGTTCGACCTTCAACATCAAATTCATCTGGGACTGATGCGAAATATTTATTATCGTTTCGGCTTCGGAGCATTTACCAATCAGGATGAGTTGTACTTTGTGGACTTTGCCAATTTTGCCCGTCATAATCTGCCGGTAGGGTGGAATGATGAAATCGGCGGAGTGTTTCAAGTGCTCGACTCACGTTGGTATAACTCCTCCCGCCGCTATGTACGCGGGCATTTCACTTATGAGGCCCCTTTCCTCATTCTCCGGCATTTGATGAAATATACCCGCTATGTGCAGAACGAACGTCTCTATGTCAGTGCCCTCTCCATGCCACATCTTCAACCTTATTTGGAAGTGGGATACGGCATTGGCACGCATATCTTTGATCTGGGAGTTTTTGTAAGCAGCGAGAACTGGAAGTTCGGCGGGATAGGCTGTAAGTTTACATTCGAGTTGTTTAACCGATAGTTTTCCCCGTTCCGGTTGTTTTATCGAAAGATTTTAGTTATCTTTGTATAAGAGAGGATGAGGGCAGAATTTAGCATCAAAGAGGTGTAGTCGCCTCGTAAGCACAGGTTTTTTCCTAGAAAATAAATTCTTAGGTATAAATACCTAAATTTATTTTAGTAAATAACTCATCCTCTCTCTCTCTTTTTTATATGCATATACAAAATGGACGGAATTTTAATAACGATCATTGTTATCACCGCTTTCCTTGTTTATAAATTAATTTCTTCGAGCCGGAAACAGGAAGGATACAAGAGATGGAAAGCAACAAGCAGCGGTAAGGAAGAAAAAGACTACTAAGGTAAAATGGGAGCATGGAGCCTGGCTTAGGCATGCTTTGGGGGCAACTGTTCCGAGAGCGCAGTATGTTCAAAAGTTTGATGAATCGGCTGTTGTCTGGTGCGCCAATTGTTGGGAGTGGAAACGGCACGGTTGAAGGAAATTCTGAGGATGTTTCCGAACATTACCGGGAGTTCTGGATGAGAAAAAGAAAGGGAGGGTTATCGGATGATTTCTGCTCCTGACAAAGGAATTACAATCTATTCAAACCACTATTAATTCTCGAATATTATCACCTGTGACAATGATTCATCCGGCGGCAGTAGGTTTCCGGAGCGGTCATTCTGTGGTTGATAATGCCAGTCCCCATCTGGGAAAACGGTATGTCTTGAAAATGGATATTCATGATTTTTTCTTTTCGATACGGAGCCGGAGGGTGAAAAGACATTTGAGAAAATAGGTTATCCGGAGAATGTGTCGAAAGTACTGGGAGTGTTGTGCTGTCTGCACAGACACTTGCCGCAGGGAGCGCCTACAAGTCCGGCTTTAAGTAATATTGTGGGATACGAAATGGACAAGAAATTGGCGGCACTGGCAGCGGAATACGGGTTGACTTATACCCGCTATGCCGACGACCTGACTTTTTCGGGAGATGTATTTCCCAAAGAGCAGATTATTCCCCGTATTAAACAAATCATTCGTGATGAGAAATTCGAACCGAATCATAAAAAGACCCGTTTCATCAATGAGTATGGTAGAAAGATTATCACGGGAGTGTCCATCTCTTCCGGTGCGAAACTGACTATCCCTAAAGCCAGAAAGAGGGAAATCCGAAAGAATGTCTATTTCATCCTGACGAAAGGTTTGGCAGAACATCAGCGACGGATTGGTTCGAGTGATCCTGTTTATCTGAAACGGCTGATTGAGAACTTTGTTATTGGCGGTCAATAGAACCGGATAACACGTATGTATCCGATTCTATTAACCGCTTGAAACGTTTGGAGAAAGGGTATTGATCTAATTGGCAATCGTCACCCGTTCATTTTCAATTTTGGCATAATTCCTTTTCACGGCTTCGCGAATACCTCTTTGCATGGCAGCGTCTATGTTCGATCCCATACGGGCAAAGCCGAATTGTTGTGCACATGCTTTTATCAAATCTGCCACAGGCAGGCTGATGGAGTCTGTCAACAGTTGTCGGATGGCATTGGCTATCTCTTCGGGAGCTATATCTGTCGCTTCCCGCTCGGAAACCGGACGATAGATTGAATAGGAAGCGCATTGCTCTTTGTCGTTCCAGCAGAAGACAAGTCCTTCGTATTCTGTGCGATAGATATTCAATGTGTCGAGTGCTGTTTCTATCTGTGATTCTACCCGTGCTCCCAAACGGCTGATTCCCCATTCGGACAGGATTTTCTTACAGAGCAAGGGATTTACTGATTGGCGCCTCGCTTTCCATAATCTTCCGTATTTGGGAGAGGAGGATAGAGTAACTGTCCGTAAAGAAAAAGTCTTCCGGTGAATAACTGTATGGAGTAATCTTTGCAAACTTGTACTTTTGTTCTATCCGGTTTTGCGTAGAAAGAACGGAAGCAGCTTGCTTTTCAGGAGCAGCAGGCGATGCCTTGAGTACGAATGAAATCTCATTGTTGGTCATCTGTGTCGTCGGTGCAGGTTCTGTCACTTCTGTCGGAGTAGAATTGATTTCGGTTGCTGTCATTGAGCCGACCTTTGAACTCTTTTTCCGGGCGATAGCCTCTTGGATAGTTGCTATTACTTCGTCCGGTTTTTCCCACCAGTCCATAGTCCATATCCGGTAGATATCCCAGCCGAGTGCTTTCAGTACATTGTTCTGCACAATTTCCCGGTCACGTGCGGTCTTGGTGCGTTTGTAGTTTTTCCGTCGCAGATAATACCTAACTGATAGTTAGAGGTTTTTCGGTGTCGACGATACCTATGTCTATTTTGTAACCGGAGCAACCAATGTCTGTATGCACGGTGTAACCCAATGAGCGCAGTTTGTCGGCAATGATCGTTTCGATGGAGGCTGTTGCTTCCGACAGTTGTCTTGGCACACTGCTGATGGTGCTTCGGGTTCCTTTCTCCGCATATTCGAGGAAACGTTTTAATCCGGCTACTCCGATAGAGGAAGTCCGGTTCAGGTCAATCATATCCGATCTTAAAGTGGAATAGATAATCATCTCATACCGGGCACGGGATACGGCCACATTCAACCTTCTTTCGCCACCTACCCGGTTCAATGGGCCGAAATTCATGCTGACACGCCCTTCGGAATCGGGACCATAGCCGACAGAGAAAAGAATAACATCCCGCTCGTCTCCCTGCACATTCTCCAGATTCTTGATAAATAACGGTTCGTCGCATTCCAGTGCAAGAGTTTCCAGTTCGGGGTAAAAGATAAAAAGGTCGGATAATAAGTCTTCTATCAATGCTTGTTGGACGACGCTGAAAGTAACAACACCGATACTCTTCTTTCTCAATTCTTCACTTCTTAATCTTCTTGCTATTTCGTCTACCACGGCTTGTGCTTCCGCCCGGTTTTGGCGGGATTTCCTTTATCATAATAACCGTTGATGTTGACTATCCTGACTTTCGATTCAATGTTGTCCGGAGAAGGGGAAGGTCATTAGTTTATTGTCGTAATATTCCGAATTGCTGAAGGCGATAAGGCTCTCATGTTTGCTTCGATAGTGCCACAACAGATATTTGGAAGGAATAGACAAAGCAAGGCAGTCGTCAAGAATACTCTCCAAATCCTCCATCTCAATATTATCTTCATCTACGGTGCTGACCGAGAAGAAGCTGGTAGGAGGCATTTGTTTCGGGTCCCCCACGATAATGACGTTTTTACCTCGGGCAATAGCGCCCACCGCTTCATAAGTAGGCATCTGTGACGCTTCGTCAAAGACAATCAAATCGAATTTGTCAGCGTCCGTATCAATGAATTGAGCGACGGAAAGCGGGCTCATTAGCATACACGGACACATACGCGACAATAAAGTAGGAATTTGATCGAATAGCTTGCGAATGGATATGCCACGAGCATTGTTGCGGATATTCTTTTGAAGTATGCCGACTTCGGAACTCTGGATAGCTTCGTGAGTAAAAGACGGAATGTTGGAAGCCAGCCGCGCAAACAATTCTTTTTTCGTCGTTTCTTCGAATTTGGCGGATATTTGTTTGTATTTAGCAATAATATCGTTGAAAATTTTGCCGTTGAATAATTCCAGCGTGGGTTCTTTGGCAATGATATACCGGATAGCCGCCTGATAGAAACTTTTGTGGAAACTGTCTGTAAGTTGGCCCGGTAGGGATATTCTTTTCCTTATATTCTGTCGCGACAAATCCGATTCCCAGGCTATTCAGAGTTTGGTATGCTTGTAACCACTGATACCAGTCTTTGAGTTTGTCGAGGTTATCTTTCCAGGTTTGGACTTTTGATAGCGCAATCGTTATCCAGTCGGCTGAAGAGGTATAAAGTTCTTCGATCGAGATACCCAACATGCCGGACAATTTCTTTTCGGTGACTGTGAGTGTATCTGCGAGCTGATACAGTTCATTGAAAGAATGAGCATGGATGTCTCTGAATGTTTGAATTCCTTCAGTGAGTTGTGCGGACAAATTCTGCTTGATTTGCGAAACTTTGGCAATGTCTTTTGCGTAGTTCAACAAATGCGAATGAAGGGAAGTCATGTCGTCGATTATCTGCTCAATGGTGTTCCAATCCTCGTTCTTGCCGGGGCATCCGAATAGGGAGGGAAGTTGCCCGATGTATTTCCGGACGGCTTCTGCTTCTTCCTGATACCGGATAATGCGGTGGAGCAGAGGTTTGATGTCTTCTGTTTCAATCGTTTTTAAAGCATAGATGTTGATAGCCTTTCTGATTTTCCGTTGTCCGAAATATCTGGGAAGGAACCATTGATCGGATACCCGGTTCCATTCGGCTAACATCTGCTTTGCGTTGATGGACAGGATTTCTTGGGTGAATCCGGTTTCTATCTCTTTCCTTTGTTCATCCCGTTTCCGTCCGTGAACCACTACTTCCCGGTATTCATTCAGTGTTTCGTTGAGCAATGGCAAAGTCAACAATCCGGGAGTCAGTTCCGGAATGTCGAGTATTCTCCGGATGATGTGGGAGATTGTCTGGAAATCCTTGCGTGTAGGGTGTATATCCGTATCTTTTAGAAGTATGGAGAATACATCCAGCTTCTGCCGGATGGTGGTCAACAGGTCGATAAATCCGGTGAGCAGTTGGGAGGATCCCTCCTTAACGGCTGATGAATATTCGGTAATCGAGATACCGGTTAATGGATGCTGGTAAGGATGTCCACACGCATTGGCCGTCCGGACTAGCAGCTCGATGGCATCTTCCCATTGGGCAAATGTATCTTTGTCTAATGTATCCAGATAAGGTTGTGGAATATCAAAACAAGATTCGACGTCCACGGATTGATAATGAATAATGGCGTCGTATAATGAAACCCCGAACGGGTATTCTTTATGCAGGGCTTCGATATATTGATTCAATTCCGCCCGTAAATTCAGCAGGCGTTCCGCTTCCTTTTTGAATTCTTCGGGAGGTGTCTGCTTGATAATTTCCGTAGTTTCTTTCAGTTGCGAGATAACAGCGGATTTCTTTGTTTTGTTGGAATGAATTTCCAGACAGAACGGAGCCAGCCCGATAGCTGCCAGTCTGTTTTGCACAACGGAGAGGGCAGCCATCTTTTCCGCTACAAATAAAACACGTTTCCCTTTGTAAAGCGCGTTGGCGATGATGTTGGTAATGGTTTGCGACTTTCCCGTTCCCGGAGGGCCGTGCAGGATAAAAGTCTTGTCGTGTACCGCTTCATAAATGGCTTCCAATTGCGAAGAATCAGCGATGATAGGTAATACGATGTCCGTTGGCGACAGTTGTTTGTCCATATCCGTTGCGTCTATTTCCTCTGTTGCGGCTTCCCATTCGATCTTTCCGTTGATGAGGCTGGAGACAATCTTGTTTTGAGTCAGTTTAGGAGCATTGTTGTGGATGTCGTTCCACATGATAAACTTGTTGAAGGAGAAGATACCTAAAATAGCCTGTTCTTCCACGTCCCATTTACGCTGGTTCTTAATGCTGTTGCGGATAATGGAATAGATCAGCTTGACGTTTACACCGCTTTCGTCGGTAGGTAACGGGTCCAATCCTGATATGGTGATTCCGAAGTTTTGGCGAAGCATTTCCAATAAGGTGATATTCATCATCGTTTCTTCTTCCCGGGAACGGATTACGTATCCTTTGGCTGCCGATTTACGGATGATTTCTACCGGTAACAGCAGGATAGGGGCATAGCGGGGACGTTCGCTGGAAGGTGTCTCGTACCATTTCAGAAGTCCGAGAGCCAGATAAAGCGTGTTCGCTCCGTTCTCTTCGATAGAGGTACGCGAGGAACGGTATAGGTGAGTCAGTGCTTTGCCTAAATCGTTTTCGGGCAGATAAAAACGTAACCTTTTCTGTGAAAGCTCCGAGTTGATGAAACCAACCACCGGATCAGACTCCGGTACAGAGGAATAAATTCCGAAATCCATCGCCGGGCTTTCCCAATCGGCAGGGCGGTGCAGGATGCGGAACTCTTCCCCGTCTGCTAAAGCGTCTTCCAGGCAGGAGAGATTGGCGGGAATAAGTTGAAGCGTGTTTTTGGTAATCCGGATATTCAGCAGGTTGTTGCGAAGGCTCAAATCCAGCAATCGTCTTTCCCATAACAGTTGTTTGGTGATTACGGTCTGGGTTTCATTGCCCGATAAATCATACGGATTGATACTTTGCGGGGTAGCATGAACGGCACTTTTCTGAATGTTGGTCTCTTTTTCGTCGACTTCCCATACCTGTCCGTGCAAAATGCGTTGGGGGATGGGGCGGATGCCCGAATGTCTCGCTCTTTTCACATCTATGGCAAGAATGAAACTGTTTCCATCCGTCAACTTTCCGTTTGCTTTCTTCACCGCATCGTCAAAATCGGACGAATGTCCCATATTCATGCAGGTCGTTTCAACCAAAGTAATGTCGTAGATTCCTTCCGCTGTTCTTTTCGTTAATAGAGAAACATCATCAATCGTAGGATCCGGGAAAGTTTCCGGCACTAGCCAGGCTCCTGCAAAGGCATGCCCTTGCGTGATGACGATTAAAGCATTCAGCCCGATTGCCTCCAGGCAGGAAGCATAGAGCAAAGCCATATCCAGGCAGGTTCCCAGTTTTTGTGCCATTACAGAGTCGGCTAACCGTACACGCTGCCCATATTCTTCGAAGCTGGCGGGGATGGTGCTGTATATAATCTGTTGTTCCGTGATAGCCGTGTAGATGGCGGCCATCTGTTTCCTTACCCGGTCCGGAGTGCGGCTTTGATATTCGTCGAGGGACGGATTATCAGTCCATTGTCCCAGGATGGAAGCGGCTCTCTTGATGATCGGGCACAATAGCTGTATGATTGGGAGTGATGAACGCGGCCAGCATTTCGGGCAATACATTGAGCCCTCCCCATTGGTCGTATGCCAGGATGTCGATAGGATATGTTTGGCAGAATATCGGTTCTACTTCAGCAGTAATTTCAATTTTCAGTTGCCGGATAAACGTTCGGTCAGCTGTGTGAAGTAGTTGGCGGACAAAGTGAGATTGAATGACGACAGGCATATCGAATTCATTGGGCGGAATCTGTGCCACAGCTATCGGAGCGGCGTTTCCGAAAGTCGGTTCTGTCGTGATTTGTACCTGAATGTCCTTCAGCGGGACAGGTGTTGTATTCTCAATAGAAAGCTGATGAATGACCGATGCTCCGTTTTGTTGTATCGCAAAATTAATAAGCGGTAAATAGTCGCATTGCACCTTGACTTTGTCCAATCTCTCGTCCATGGCAAAAACTGTATAAATTAAAGATTGCAATATTACAAAAAATACGGATATCAATCATCTTTTCTTTGGGTATTCTTTTGTCGGTCAAGAAAATATTCCTACCTTTGCGCCCGATTTATAGATAATATAATGTCTTATTTAATTAAAGTATTAAACAATTTTATTATTAATGG
>VOFG01002424.1_pt1 | contig 35711 bp, 51 predicted proteins | sample 5384171 | NCBI WGS metagenome assembly VOFG01 (sample SAMN12384726, study PRJNA508395) | human gut metagenome | isolation source: healthy gut F | host: Homo sapiens
ACCGTCCTTGCCGGGAGCCAGCTCCACGAAGGCGCCGAAGGTCATCAGGCGCACCACGCGGCCGTAGTACAGCTTGCCGATCTCGGGGACGAACACGATATCGTCGATGCACTTCTTGGCGGCATCGCAGGCGGAGGCATCCGCCGCGGCGATGTGGATGGTGCCGTCATCGTCAATGTCGATCTTGGCGCCGGTATCGGCCACGATCTTCTGGATGACAGAACCGCCCTTGCCGATGACGTCCCGGATGTTGTCGGGATTGATGTGCATAATGACCATCTTGGGGGCGTACTTGGAGACTTCCTTACGAGGCTCGGCGATGCAGGGCAGCATGATCTGGTCCAGGATCTCACAGCGGGCGTCATAGGTGATGTCCAGAGCGTTCTTGATGATCTCCATGGTCAGACCGTCATTCTTCAGGTCCATCTGGATGGCGGTGATACCCTTCTTGGTGCCGGCCACCTTGAAGTCCATCTCGCCGTGGAAGTCCTCCACGCCCTGGATGTCGATAAAGGTGGTGAAGCCGCCGTTGTCGTCCTGGATCAGACCGCAGGAGATGCCGGCCACGGGGGCCTTGATGGGCACGCCGGCATCCATCAGAGCCAGGGTGGAGCCGCAGATGGAGCCCTGAGAGGTGGAACCGTTGGAGGAAACCACCTCAGAGACCACGCGGATGGCATAGGGGAACTCCTCCACGGAGGGGATCACAGGCAGCAGGGCCCGTTCGGCCAGAGCGCCGTGACCGATCTCGCGACGGCCGGGGCTGCGGGCGGGCTTGGCTTCGCCGACAGAGTAGCCGGGGAAGTTGTAGTGGTGCATGTAGCGCTTTTCGGTCTCTTCCCAGATGGTGTCCAGCTTCTGGCAGGCGGACAGGGTGTTCAGGGTGCAGACGGACAGGACCTGGGTCTGGCCGCGGGTGAACAGGCCGGAGCCGTGGACCCGGGGCAGCACGCCCACTTCGGCGCTGAGGGGACGGATCTCGTTCTTCTGGCGGCCGTCCACGCGGTGGCCTTCCAGCAGCCAGGCCTTGACGATCTTCTTCTGGAACTTGTAGGTGATCTCCTCCAGATACTGGTCCATGTCGGGGTGATCTTCCAGATACTTCTCGTGCCACTTTTCGATCATGGCGTTCCAGCGCTGCTCACGGACGTTCTTGTCATCGGTGTCCATAGCGGCCTTGGCCTCGTCCATGAAGTTGGCCACGATGTCGTCGAACAGCTCCTGGTCGAAGGCGGCGTGGGGATAGTCGAACTTGGGCTTGCCGATCTCGGCGACCATCTTGTTGATGAGCTCGATCTGCTTCTGGTTCTCCTCGTGGGCCTTCTGAATGGCCTCGAACATCTTGTCGTTGGGGACCTCGTTGGCGCCGGCCTCGATCATGACCACCTTCTTGCCGGTGGAGACCACGGTGACGTCCAGATCGCTGACCTTGCGCTGTTCGCTGGTGGGGTTGATGACCAACTCACCGTCCACCAGGCCCATCTTCACGGCGCCCACAGGACCGTTCCAGGGGATATCGGAGATGGCCAGAGCGGCGGAGGTGCCGATCAGAGCGGCGATCTCGGGAGAGCAGTCATGATCCACAGCCATGACGGTGGCCATGATGGACACATCATTGCGGAAGTCATAGGGGAACAGGGGGCGGATGGGGCGGTCGATGACGCGGCTGGTGAGGATGCCCTTCTCGCCGGGGCGGCCCTCGCGGCGGTTGAAGCTGCCGGGGATGCGGCCCACGGCGTACATCTTCTCCTCGAAGTCCACGCTCAGGGGGAAGAAATCGATGCCGTCCGGGGACGGGCGGAGGCGGTGGCACACACCAGCACGCGGGTGTCGCCGTAGCCCACCATGACGGCGGCATTGGCCAGCTCGGCCAGCTTGCCCACCTCCAGGGTCAGGGGACGGCCGGCCAGTTCCATCTCGTACTTATGATAGCCGGGGAACTGCCGGTGGGTGATAATGGTTGACATAAGATTGCTCCTTTACTCAGATGCTCGGGAGCGGCTCTTTTCGTATTTGAAAGCATGTCCGAGATTCGGGCACAGTTTCAAACACAAAAAGCAACAGCCCCCGGCGAAAAAATGACTGGAAATTCGCAGAAAAGGGTGACGGAGATCCGCTCCGTCCCCCTCATTGCTTCTTACTTCCGGATACCCAGCTTGGCGATCAGGGCACGATAGCGCTCGATATCCTTCTTCTGCAGATAGTCCAGCAGGCTGCGGCGCTTACCGACCATCTTCAGCAGACCACGGTTGGAGTGCTTGTCCTGGGGGTTGGCGCGCATATGCTCGGTCTGACCTCGAAACCGCCTCGCTTCATCCGCCGCTGGCGGCGCCGGTGATTTCCAAAACGGTTTTGGCGGCGTGTTTGCATACTTTTTGCCGCTGCTGGCAAAAAGTATGTCGCCGAGCGCGCACAACATGCCCCGCATCATCTTCCCAACCGCCCGCGGATATGCTATACTGCATAAGATAACCTGCAAAAGGAAGTGTACGCCATGCCTGATACCATCGCCATCGCCAACCATCCAGCCCTCCCATCGGAATCGTGCGCCTGACGAGGCCGGATACCGCCGCATCCTCGACGGGGTCTTTGCCCCCGCAAACGGCCGCCTGATGAGCGCGCAGACGCCGCGGAAACTGGTGTTCGGCCGCGCGCTCGACCGGCAGCGGCGTTATCGATGAAAGGCTGTGCTCTTCCTGGGGCCGAACAGCTACACCGGCGAGGACTGCGCCGAGCTGCACTGTCACGGCAGCCCGGTGGTGCTGGACGCCGGCCTCCGCGCCCTGTTCGCCGCCGGCTGCCGTCAGGCAGGGCGGCGAGTTTACCAAGCGCGCCTTCTCAGCGGTCAGCTGGACCGCTGCAGGCCGAGGCGGTGGCGGATCTCATCGACGCCGAAACGGCGGAGCAGGCCACAACGCTGTCTGCCAGCTCCGGTACGCTGGAGCCGCACCGTGGACCGCGTTCCTTGAAGCCCCCTCCTGTCCATGGCCGCCCGGTTCTACGCCGTGGTGGACTACCCCGACGAGGACATAGGGACCCGGCAGCCGGAGCTGCTGGACACGCTTCACACCGCCCGCCAGGATCTGGAGCGATTGCTGACCGGCTTCTCCGGGGGCAGCTGCTGGAAGCAGGGGTGCGTGCCCACCGTGCCGCTGGGCGCCCAACGCCGGTAAGTCCTTCCCTGCTCAACGCCCTGCTGGGCTACGATCGGGCCATCGTCACCGACATCGCCGGCACGACCCGTGACACGGTGGAGGGCTCCCGTGGGCGGTGTGACTGCTTCGGCTGACGGATACCGCCGGCATCCGCGACGGCGGCGACGCCGTGGAGCCCTGGAGCGTGGAGCGCAGCCGCGCCGCCGCCCATCAGGCCACCCTAGCCATTCTCGTGCTGGCTCGTCCCCCCACGGCGGAGGACGAGGAGGCCATCGCCGTGGCCCGGCAAGTCCCCGCCTGCTGGTGGTGATGATGAACAAGTGCGACCCGCCCCGTCATCCGGACGCCGCCGCTCTCACTGGCCCTTCGTTACCGTCTCTCCGTGTCCGCCCGAGGAGAACCTGAGGTCTGGACGCTTACCCGCGCCATCGCCGCCCTCTTCCCCGCCGACGCCCCGCCGATGGCGCTGCTGACCAACGCCCGCCAGGCGGACGCCGTCCCGTGCCCTCAGCGCCGTGGGCGAGGCCCAGCGCCCTGCGTGTCGGCATGACCCCCGACGCGGTGCTGACGGACTGTGAGGCGGCGGCGCTGGAGGCGCTGGGCGAGCTGAACGGCAAACACATCCGGGACGATCTGGTGGACACCATTTTCTCCCGCTTCTGCGTGGGCAAATAATTCCTTTATCTAATATCTTATATTATTTTTCCCCCATTCCGTGATATGATAGGCCATATCGCACTTAAGGAGGCTTTACCCATGCGTGATTACATTATCATGACCGACAGCTGCTGTGACCTGACGGACCACATGGCCGGGAGCTGGGCGTAGACCGGTTCTGCCCCTGGACGGTCCATATCGACGGTCAGGACTACCCCAACTATCTGGACAGCAGGGCCATCGCTTTGAGGATTTCTACTCCAGATCCGGGCCGGTAAGGCTGGCCACCACCTCCGCCGCCAACGTGGGCCAGTTCAGGACGCCATGCGCCCCGTGCTGGACAGCGGCAGGGACATTGTGTGCATCGGCTTCTCCAGCCGCCTGTCACCACCTGCCAAAGCGCCTCCATCGCCGCGGGAGGATATGCGTCAGGGAGTTTCCCCGACGCCAGGATCTACGAATTGGACTCCCTGTGCGCCTCTTTGGGGCAGGGCCTGCTGTACCTGCGCGCAGGTGCAGAAAAAGCGCGGGACCACCACGCCGAGGCTGGTGCAGTGGGTGGAGGACATCCGTCCCCACATCGCCACTGGTTCACCGTGGACGACCTGAACTACCTGAAGATGGGCGGCCGCATCGCACCGCCACGGCCTTTCGGCACCATGCTGTCCATCAAGCCGGTGATGCACACCTCCGACGAGGGCAAGCTCATCCCCATGAGCAAAGACCCCGCGGCCGCAAGAACCAGCCTGCAGGCCCACTTATCGACAAGGTGGCGGAGCTGGGCATCGAGCCAGCGAGCAGACCATGTTCATCTGCCACGCCGACTGCGGGCGGAGGCCCGGGCTGTGGCCGAGGCTGAAGGCCCGCTACGGCGTCAGAGGTCTACATCAACTATCGGCCCGGTCATCGGCGACCACACAGCCCGGAACACCATGGGTCTGTTCTTCTACGGCTGAAGCGCGCTGACCCGGAAATACATAAAACGGAGGACACCATGGAATGGCTGGAATGAAGATCGACACCTCCCGCCGGCCTTGACCCGGTGTGCGCCAAATGCCCTGGGCAGCAGGGCGTCACGGGATTGATGATCGACGACAGAGGACGGACTTTCAGGACTTCCTGGGCACAACCGCCCGCCAGTACTGGGGACTACTGCGTGGACGAGGCTGCTGGCGGAAAAAGCGGGCGTCAGCCGCGCTCACATTCTATTTGGAAGCGGAACAGAACGCCCTGTCCACCATCGCCGCCGTGCGCATGGCCATGTCCGCCATGAAAAGGCGCAAGTACGCCCCCTGCGGCTGACCATGGACAACGTGGCCGACGCGGACTGGGAGAACAACTGGAAGCAGTTCTACCACGAGCCCATGGAGATCGGCGATCGCCTGCTGGTCGTCCCGGTGGGAGCAGGCCAGCGATCCCGAGCGGATCACCCTGCGGCTGAACCCCGGCCTGACCTTCGGCACGGGCAGCCATGCCACCACCCGCCTGTGCCTGCAGGCTGGACGCCCACATCCACGGCGGCGAAAAGGTCTGGACCTGGGCTGCGGCAGCGGCATCCTGTCCATCGCCGCCCTGCGGCTGGGCGCGGCCAGCGCCTTCGCCTGCGACATCGATAAGTGCGTGGATGTGGCCTACGAAAACGCTGCCCTCAACGGTATCACCCGCGACCACCGTTCGCTGGGGCGATGTGCTCCACGACCAGCAGCTCCGCACCGAAATGGGCGGCGGCTACGACATGGTGTTGGCCAACATTGTGGCCGACGTCATCATGGGTCTCAGCGGCAGCGTCCGGGACTTTCTGAAGCCCGGCGGCCTGTTCCTCTGCTCCGGTATCATCGACGACCGGGCGGAGGAGGTTCTGCAAAAAGCTGAAGTCCGACGGCTGGGACGTGATCGAGCAGCGCAGCAGCGAGGGCTGGTTCAGCTACCTGAGCCGAACATAAAAAAGAACCGCCTCCGGCGGTTCTTTTTTGCTTTATTCATCTCCGTATCGCCCGTCCGGCCATCCGCCGGTCGCTGCCCGTCCCGGACGGCGTCCTGGCCGTCCACCAGCACCAGCGTCATGCCCTCCGCCGTCTGCCTCGGCAGCTGATACGTCCCCGCTCGTGGAGCTTCTCCGGGTCGAACACACGTCCGCGTCCGCCCCTGGGGCCAGCACGCCCTGCCCCGCAGCCGCAGGGCCGCCGCCGGCGCGCCCGTCAGCTTATGCACGGCCTGCTCCACGTCAGTGTCCCCGTCTCCCGGGCAAGTGTTCCAGCAGCCTTGTGCAGCTGCCGTATACCCGCGGGTGGGGCTGCCCCTCCGTGGGATAGGTGGCGTCGGAGATCAGATGGCTGCTGTACGGGTCGCGGAGAATACCCGCAATGTCCTCCTCCGAAGCCATAAAGTCGATCATCGTCACCTGGCAGTGCTCCCGGATCAGCAGGTCGCAGCAGGCGTCCAGCGGCGTCTTGTGCTCCATCTCCGCCAGCTCCGCCACGCTCTTGCCCAGATAGATCTGATCCTCCGGACAGTGCAGGCTGGTAAGCAAAATGCCGTCCCAGCCCGCCAGCCGGGCGATGTCGTCAAAGCCCTCGCCGCTTCTCGATGCGGCGGGCCAGCAGCCCCGCTGGCGGGGATCGGCCAGCCGCTCCGCCACCGCGTCCATGCCGCCCTCCAGAACTTTCCGGCGGCAGAATGTGCAGCAGCTGGGTGGAGCCGGCGGTGTAGGATACACGTCGCAGCTCACATCCAGTCCCTCCCGCCGGCGCTTTCCATCAGGGCCAGCGCCCGGGGTATCTTTCGTCCCCAGTTCTCCCGGCCCATGGCCTTCAGATGGCTGATATGCATGTGGGCACGCCCAACGCCCGGGCCACCGTCAGCATCTCCTCCACGGACTGGCATATGCCGCCGCCCTCCTGCCTCCTCATGTGTACCGTCACCGGCACATCCTGCCCGGCGATGGGCTGCAAAGGCCCGGATCAGCTCCTCCGTGGTGTAGCACTCCAGGCGCGTAGCCCAGTCCCAGGGACACGCCCAGCGCACCGTCGGCCAGCGCCTGCTCCAGCGCCGCGGTGGCCCGGTAGTGCCGGTCCTCCAGATGCTCCAGCTCATAGCCCGCCGCGTCGGCCCGCAGCACCCCCGCGCCGGCCAGCATCCCCATGTGCAGGGGCAGCGGCGGCAGCGACACGAAGTAGTCCGCCAGCGACCCGGTGGCCATCTCCGCCGGAATCTCCCGGTGATGGGCCGCAGATATCCCGTATGGCCCGGCCGTGGGCCGCGCCAAAGGGCGCACAGCTCAGGCCGCAGTTGCCGTTGACGATGGTGGTTAAGCCTGGCACAGCTCCGCCGCGCCGAAGCCGGGGGAGACGCAGCCGCGTCGGCGTGGCGGTGTATGTCGATAAACCCCTGGCGTCACCGTCAGGCCCGCCGCGTCCACCTCCTGCCGGGCCTCCCGGCCCGTCAGGTCGCCTACCGCGGCGATCCTTCCGTCCTGAATGGCCACGTCCGCCCGGAAGCCCGGCGCGGCGCCCGTGCCGTCTATCACCGTACCGTTCCGAATAATTGTGTCAAGCATGGTCTGTCCCTCTTTTCCTGCTTCCCCCGCCGCCAGCGGCAGGGTGATGATGAACCGCGTCACGCCTCCGCCGCTCTCGCAGCGCAGCGTGCCCCGGTGTGCGTCGATGATGGCCTTGGCGATAGGCAGCCCCAGTCCAAAGCCGTCGCCGTCCGTCCGGCCTCGTCCGCCCGGTAAAACCGGTCAAAAATATGGGGCAGCTTGTCCGCCGGATGTCCGGGCCCGCTGTCCGCCACCGCCACCACAGCGAAGCGTCCCTGCTTCTCCGCCGTCAGGCGGATGTCCGTGCCGCCGGCGGAATACTTCACCGCGTTGTCCAGCAGCGCCGCCAGCGCCTGGCCTCCCGCCGTCGCCCCGTACCGGCAGCTCCGGCGCGATGTCGTACTCCAGGTCGTTTTTCCGGCCTCAAAGGCCACCGGCTCGAATCGCAGCGCCGCCGTCATCGCCGCCTCCGACAGGTCCGCCGTCTGCTCCGGCAGCGACCCGGCGCTGCGCTGAGCCGGGACAGCGTCAGCATATCCGCCACCAGCAGCTTCATCCGCCGGCTCTCCTCCCGGATGTTGTCGATATACACCGCCTGCTCGGCAGCGCCGACTGGTTCAGCAGCTCCCGCTGAGGACAATATCACCGTCAGCGGCGTTTTTCAGCTCATGGCTGGCGTCGGACAGAAACTGCACCTGCTGCGCCCATCGCCGCCCACCGGCCGCGTTACCACGCCGGCCAGCAGATAGCTGCACAAAACAGCACGCAGCGCCGCCGACCCGGCCAGTGAGCACACCGCCGCCATAGACCGCATGGTGGTGCTCCTCCAGCGTGGTGTCCGTAAAGGCGATCAGCGTGCTGGTATACCCGGTCTTGCGCAGATACCGCAGGTGGAAATCCGCCAGCAATCCCGTGTCCTCCTCCTGGGCCAGCGCCTCGGTCACGATGGCCGCCAGCTGGCTCTGGTCGCTGAGGTCGTAGTAGCTGTTGCCCGCCACTCCGGGCCATGCCGCTGGCATACACCTCCGCCACGAAGCAGGGATGCCCTCCGCACCGGGCTGCCGCGAGCCGTAGTCTCCGCTCTCCAGCGCCTGATGCCAGCTGCTGCTGCACACTCTTGCGGTAATTATCCCGGGAGATCAGCACCACCGCCGCGAACACCGCCAGCATCACCAGCGAGATGCAGCAGCATATTGGTGGCCACCACCGTCCAGCGCAGATGGCGTATCATGCCTCCACCTCCAGGCAGTAGCCCACCAGCCGCAGTGTCTTGATGCGGACTCGGACTGCAAATGGGTCAGCTTCCGCCGCAGGAAGGAGATATACACCTCCACATTGTTGTCCTCCGCCGCGGAGTCGTAGCCCCACACCTTCAATATCAGCTGCTCCTTCGTCACGATCTGGCTGCCGTTCTTCATCAGCAGCTCCATCAGGTCGTACTCCCGCCGGCTCAGCCGCACCTCCCGTTCGCCGCACCGCAGCAGAAACGTGGACTGCCGCAGCGTCAGGTCTCCGAAGTACCGTCTCCCCCGCGTCGGCGCTGACCTCCCTCGCCGCTGCGCCGCAGCAGCGAGCGGATGCAGGCCAGCAGCTCCTCCGACTCAAAGGGCTTGGTCAGATAGTCCGCGCCGCAGTCCAGTCCCCGCACCCGATCGCTCCAGCCGCTCCGGGCCGTCAGCATCAGCACCGGCAGACTGCTGCCGCCGCTCCGCAGCTCCCGCAGCAGCGTGAAGCCGTCCATCCCCGGCAGCATGGCGTCCAGCACCAGCAGGTCATAGATGCCGCTGCGGGCGTTGTCCAGCCCGGATATGCCGTCGTTGCACACGTCCGCCGTAGCCCTGCCGGTGCAGCAGCTCCGCCAGCGTGGATGCCAGCCGCTTCTCGTCCTCCACGATCAATATCCGCATACCGAACTCCTTTCGCCGTTTCCGGCGTTTCGAAAGTCCCATCGCCGCCAGCGTCAGTACCTGGGCCAATCCTTGCCCCTCCATGCGATAAATGGTGGTGTCGCCGTTCAGCGTCCATACCGCCCTCCGCCGCCGGTGCTGCCGCCGACGGTCACGCGTCAGCGCGCTGTCGCCGCCGCCGTGGGCGTTGACATAGTTCACCGCCAGTATGGCCCGCGCACATCCAATCCGCATACTGCCGCCGCGCCGTCCCGCCGGGTCATAGTCCACGCAGGCCGTCACGGCCAGCTTCCCCCAGCTCGTCCACCAATGATGCCTCTTTTCCGTCACATCCCGCGCGCCGGACCTCCGCACGCCGCTCTGTCCACCGAAAAAACGTCACCTGCTTGCCCTCCCGCCCCGGTCAGCGTCAGGGGAGATCAATTCTCCTCCGTGATGGCCGGCAGCTCCGGCTTTCGCCATGTCGTAGATGCTGCGGCTCAGCGCCGCGCCGTCCGCCTCTGCGGCCAGCCGCACCACGCCGTCCGGCGTCAGCACGTACCAGTGCCGTCCGATGTCTGCGACCCCACATAGATGGTGCTGTCCGCGCGCGTCCGCCGTGGCCGTCACGTATTTTTTCGGCGTCTCCAGCCCTCCATATAGCCGCTCAGCTCACCTGACCCTGCACCGGCTCTGCGGCGGCCAGCGATGACGGCAGCGCCAGCAGCGCCGCCACGGCCTGCTGATCCAGCGGGAACGTCCCGTCGTCCCGCAGTGCCAGGTGTCGTCCGTCGGGCAACCGCAGCGTCACCTCGCCGTCGCACAGCTCCAGCGCCGTCACGCCCTCCACCGGCACGATGTTCACCGCCATATCCTCCTGCTGGGGCTGGGCCTCCTTCTTGCCGCAGCCGCACGTGCTGTCAGCGCCGCCAGCAGCGCCATCGCGTATCCGTCGTTTTCATGTCTGTGTGCTCCTTTGCCGTATTCTGCCCCTCAGTATACCAATTTCCTGGAAAAAAGAAAAGAACAAATCGTAAATCTTGATGTGAAGATGTGGCGAATACGCAGAGGGCAGGCCACTGGCCTGCCCTCTCTCAGACTGTCTAAAAACCATGCTGCAGTTTCGACAGTGAGCTTTGGTGGGGGGCTTTGAGGGGCAAGGCCGCCTCAAATCAGATAACTGCCGCCAAAATCCCTTGCTATAGCAAGGATTTTGGAAATTGCACGAAACTCGTTCAAAATGCTCGGCGGCGCAGGTCAAAAAGTCCTTGTGGGACTTTTTGACAACTGAAGAACATGGCCCCTCTGCATTTTCTGTTTGCCATATCGGGCTGGTAAGTACCCCTTCATGCCTCCCAATGTTGCCGCCGCTTCACGCCGCACAGCCGCGCCGCCCACGAGGTGGAGCTGCGCACCGCCCGGTCCAGCCGGGTCACGGCGTCGTTATACAGCAGGCGGCTGGTCCGAGCATCTGCAGCAGTCCGATGTGCCGAAAAGGCGGCTCCGTTACCGGAATTCCGTCCTCGAACCGCACGGCCTCCCGGCAGTCGTTGACCACCTGCAAGAAGAATTTTCCGTTTTTCTCGTAGGTCTGCACCTCGATGCTGTCATCCGCCCCCTTGCAGGCGTGAAGGGCGTTTTCCAGCGCATTGGACAGCAGCACGCACAGATCGCTCTCCGAGATGGGCAGGATGTGCGGCAGCACCGCCCGCAGGGAGAATTTCACGCCCTGGGCCTCCGCCCGGGCCGCGAAGGCGGAGAAGATGAGGTTTGCCGCCTCGTTCTCGCAGTAGGTCACCACGCGGGCCGCCTCGATCTCCGCGTTGATCTCGTGGATGTACCGCTGGGCCTGCTCGTACTGGCCGTTTTCCAGACAGCCGGACAGGTATTGCAGATGGTGCCGCAGATCGTGCCGGTAGGCTCTGGTTTTCTGCTGGGATTCCCGGAGAGCTTCGATCTCCCGCACTGCCTGACCGACTTGCAGATTCAGGCTGTTTTGCAGCTGCTCCAGATGGGCCCGGGCCTCCTGCTCCTTCGACAGCCGCGCCAGAAACATCAAATACGCCACGCAGCACACAAAGGGCATGAACTCCACCACAGCCGGGTCTCCGTCGGCAAGGAGATTCGTATAGACCCGGGTCAGATAGTCAAAGGCGTAATACAGGGCCGGCGTGCAGCCGAACTGACACTGGACGGTCACTGAATAGCGGGAAACGGACCGCACCACCGGCGCCGCCCGCAGCAGCAGGAACAGCAGCGGCAGCGTCACCAGCAGCTCCACCGTGTACTGCATCCGATCGCCCCCGGAAAAGGCCCACACACACACCAGCGCCAGCCACCGCCGGAGCTGGCAGCAGAGATACGCCGTCAGCACGGAGATCACCGGCCAGAGCCGTTCATGGCTCAGCAAGCAGAGGGTGATCGCCAGAGGAAGATGAGTATGGAGGGGGTAGAGATACGACCCCAGCGCCGGGTCGATCCCCAGATAGACGATTCCCTGGATCAGGAAAATGGCCAGGGTGGAAGCAATCATGCAGCAGGCGTTCCGCCGGGTCCACCGGATGTTGCAGAAGGCGGCGGAGAGCACGATGCCAAACAGGCCCACCGCCACGGTATTACATACATAAAGGATGGATGTCGTTGGCGTGGTCCCCCACGCAGCAGACGTTCTCCTGCCGCACGCCCAGAAGCTCCGCCAGGCGGCGGACCATGCCGCCCTTGTTGGCTCCCCGGGCGGTGATCTCCAGCAGGTTCACGGCGGAGGCCACCACCTCGTATTCCCGGCTCCAGTCCTGGGCCCGGATGGCCTCCTCCAGCTGCCGCAGCCGCTGGGGCTCCTCCTCGAACAGCAGCTTGGAGATAGGCGACGGGGCCTGGTCCAGGCTGGCGATCTGCTGGGAGGGGGTATGGGTCCATCAGCTGCGACAGCTGCCGCACATGATCCCGGATGCACTCCGGCAGAAAGGCGGTGCGCAGATACCGCCCCGCCGGGAAGTCGTAGATGGCCGCGCCGTTGAACAGCACCGTGGGGCCGTTCATGGGCACGCCGTCCATGACGCTGGCGAAGGAGGGCAGGGCCCGGCCGGTGGCCACGGAAAATGTCCCGCCCTGGGCCATAAAATACTCGATGGCGTCCCGGTTTTCCCGGGATATGGCCGGGACGGGCCCGCCGCTGCGCAGGGCCCCCTCGGTATACACCATGGTGTTGTCAAAATCGCTGGCGATGAGCACGCCGTCAAACTTTCCCACGGCTCAGCCCTCCGATGCCGGGGAGTTGCCGCCGCTTCTGCGGCGTCCGCCCCGGTGCCGGGGACGGCGGCGGGACTGGGCTCCCTCCTGGGCCTCGCCTGCGGGCTTCTGGGGCGGCTTGGGGGCGGCGGGCTTGGGGGGATTCTTGGCCGCCTGGGGACGGCTGCCGCCCTCCTGGGGCCGGTCGCCGGACTTGCGGCGGCGGCTGCGGGGCTTGTCCTCAGTCTTGGTGGCCTCCGGACGCTTTTTTCTCCGTCTGGCGGGGCTTTTCGGCCTTTTCCGGGGCCTTTTCCCCGGGCTGCTGGGGACGGCTGCCGCCCTTTCTGCGGCGGTCGTTCCGGCGGCGGGGAGGACGCTCCTCCCGGGCGGGGGCGTCGGGGTCAAAGTCCGCGATGACCAACGGCATGGGGACCTCCTCCTCGGGCCGCTCCTCCACATACCGCTCGGGCCGCTCCTGGGGCACCTGGATGCCGTCACGGCTTCCTTTGCCGTTGCGCAGGACGCACACCTCGCAGTTGTGATAGCACCGGGGGGAATCCGGCTTTTCGTCCAGCCGGACCTTCATGGTCTCCCGGAGCACGTTCACCTCGCACACGTTGCCGGGGCCGTCGGGCGTCTGGACGAAGGATTCCTGCTTCGGCAGCTGCTTGTGCGCCTCCTCATAGGCGGTCTGCTCATACTTCAGGCAGCACATCAGCCGCCCGCAGGTGCCGGAATTTTCGTGGGGTTCAAAGACAGACTCTGGGTCTTGGCCATCTTGATGGAGACGGGCATGAAATCGTCCAGAAACTGGGCGCAGCAGAAGGGCCGGCCGCAGATCCCCAGGCCGCCCAGCATCTTTGCCTCGTCCCGGACGCCGATCTGCCGCAGTTCGATGCGGGCCCGGAAGGCAGAGGCCAGGTCCTTCACCAGGGCCCGGAAGTCCACCCGGCCTTCCGCCGTGAAGAAGAACAGGATCCAGCGACGCCGGGCTGTCGGCGCAGAAGATGAACGCGGCGTAGGGCGGCCCCTCCTCCACGATCTTCAGCAGCATATGCTTCTGATCCCGCTCGTTGAGCTGTCGGCGTCCGGCACGATATAGACCTTCCGCTCCGCCTCGTTGGGCCGATATAACATCCCTCCGCAGCGCCCGCACATCGTCCACCGTCAGCTCCCTGCCGTTCGCGTCCCGGCACGGCAGGATCACATCCGTGGATATCCTCCATCACCTTTGCGGCAGTGGCGGCAGCGCAGGCAGGGCTTCTTCTGCCCCTCGCACACGGGCGGCGGCCAGATACCGGGCCGACGGCAGCAGATCGCCGCTGCCGGTAAGGATCACGGCGCATGACTCAGCCGTCCCTCATGGGCGGCGCACGGCGCACCGCGCGAAGCCATGTGCTGTTTTCCGCCGGGAGCTGGGCCATGTCGTCACCTCGTTTGCCTACTACTTCAATGTAGTATACTGGACAACCGGCAGCGGCGGACGAGGACGTCATCGTGGTGAACAAACCGAAGGGCCTGGTAGTCCACCCCGCGCCGGGACACCCGGACGGGACACTGGTGAACGCTCTGCTGTATCACTGCGGGGACAGCCTTTCCGGGATCAACGGAGAACTGCGGCCCGGCATCGTCCACCGCATTGACCGGGATACCTCCGGTCTCATCATCACCGCAAAAAACGATTTCGCCCATGTGAAGCTGGCGGAGCAGCTTCAGGATCACACGCTGGCCCGGACCTACCGCTGCATCGTCATGGGGAATCTCCGGGAGGATACCGGGACGGTGAACGCTCCCATCGGCCGCTGTCCCGCAGACCGGAAGAAAATGGCTGTGGTGGCCGGCGGACGGAACGCCGTGACCCATTGGACGGTGCTGGAGCGCGGTATCCTCATCCTGGATATTGACAGGATTATAGCAAATATCCACACAGTTGAAAGATGTTTTGATAAGATTTGTAAAAATTCACCAAATCTTTCGTGAATTTGACGGGAGCGTCCGCTTTCGCCAAAACTCGCGGTGGTTCGACAAAACCTCCCTATTTACAAGGCCCGGGGCATGGTGTAGTATAGTCCTCGGAGGCTTTCCAATATCCCTGCCTGCTTGCGCCGCGCTCCTTTTTGGGGCGGCGTCTTTTGCCCCATTGCGCTCCCCCGCCCTCATCTGCTGCAACAGAGTCACATTCGACGGGAGGTCAGCCTATGAAAAAAAGGTCTCACATCCAACGCGATCAAGCTCGTCGCCATCGCGGCCATGACCGTCGACCATGTGGCCTGGTGGCTGTTTCCCGGCTATCCCCGGGCGGTGCTGCCACTGGCGATGCATATCATTGGTCGGCTGACCTGTCCCATCATGTGCTACTTTGTGGCAGAGGGCTATCATTACACCCGCGATGTCCGCAAATACACGGCGCGGATGTTCCTCTTTGCGCTGGTGTCCCACTTCGCCTACATCTTCGCCTCGGCGGATTTCGCCGGCTGGCGGTCGTTCATCCCCTTTTCCTCCGGCAGTGTGCTGGAACCAGACCAGCGTCATGTGGTCGCTGGCCTGCGGGGTCTGGTGATGCCCGTGTGGTGAACAGCAAAAAGCTCCCCCGGCACGCGGGTGCTGCTGATCCTGCTGATCTGCGCCGTCAGCTTCCCCAGCGACTGGAGCTGCATCGGCTGCTGTATCCTGGCCTTCGGCACGAACCGCGGCGATTTCCGGGCGCAGATGACGTGGATGCTGGCCTACGTGGCCATGTACGCCACCGTGTACGCCCTGGCGCTGGACTGGGTCTACGGCCTGGTGCAGCTGGCGGTGGCGCTGTCCATCCCCATCCTGCTGCAATACAACGGCCAGCGGGGGCGCGTCCCCCGGTGGAACACCGCCATGAAGTGGCTGTTCTACCTCTACTACCCGGCCCACCTGTTCCTCATCGGCTGGCTGCAATGGCGGGCCTGACAAATTTTCTGTCACAAATTCTCCCCTCGTTCGTTATAGAGACAAAAGGCGGTGAGGCATCGTGGACAAGGACATATTTGAGCAGCTGTACCGGCAGCACTATGCCGCGGCGCTGCTGTACGCGCAGGGGCCTGTGCCGCAGCCGCCCGCTGGCGGAGGACATGGTGCAGGAGGCCTTCTGCCGCGCATGGCTTTCGCTGCCGGATGAGGTCACCAGCTTCCGGGGCTGGCTGTTCCGGGTGCTGCGCAACCTGCCTCATCGACCACCAGCGGCGGCAGGAAGCACCTGTCGGCGGACGACCCGCCGGAACAGGCGGACACCCCACCCCGGAGAGCGCACTGCTGCACCGCGAGACGCGGCGGCGCTATACCGTGCCCTGGAGCGCCTGCCCGCCGCCGACCGGGAGCTGCTGACGCTGCACTGCTTCGCCCGCCTGTCGGGGGCGGAGCTGGCGGACACGCTGCACATGACCCCGCCGCGGTGCGCCAGACGGCTGCGCCGGGCACGGACGCGGCTGCGGCAGAAAATGGAGGAGGATGGCTATGAATTTTGAGACGGCCTTTGCCCATTATCAGAGCAGCACCGCCACCGCCGAGGAGACGGCGCTGGTGGAGCGGGAGCTGGAAAAATACCGGCTGATCGAGGACTATTTCGCCGCACGGGAGCTGCCGGGCTGCCGGAGGACACCGCCCTGGCGGCATCGGAGACGAAAGCGGTAAAGCGGCGGCTGGGCCGCCGCACCCGCAGCACGGTGCTCATGGCCGCCGCCGCCATGCTGGCGGTGCTGCTGCTGCTGCAATGCGCGGTGTCACCGCTGCTGAACCGCCATGTGTACGGCGGTGCGGACGACCACACGGACTTCGATGCCGCCCTGACGGCCCCTCACCGGCCTGTATATGCCCCTGGGCTGGGCGTATGTCGGCAGCTCCCTCTCCCACACCGGCTTCATGACGGACACCGTGTCCCCTCCAGTTCTCGGATCACCGGCAGCACCCGCTTCGGTGTCCGCACCGGCCTGACGCTGCGGCTGGGCGCGCTGGGCCGCCTCAGCGCCAGCGACCTGCTCCCCCCTGCACTACGCCCCTCATCGGCTATTTCACCCCCACCCTCAACGCCGACGGCACAGAGGCCGCGCCCACCGACTACTGCCGGCAGGCACTGGCGGATATGAGCGACCAGCTCACCGTCACCTCCGCCGTCAATTCACCGACAGACTGTCAGCGGACGAGCTGGCCGCCCTGATGGCCCGCCACCCGGAGCTGACCTTCCTCTCCGGCAAGGTGGGGAACGAGGGCGTATACGCCCCAAAGCCTGTTCTGCTCCTGACCCCTGCCGGCATCAGCTTCGGGCGACGCGCTGGAATCGGACCCCGGCTTCACGCTGCCCCCACACCAACATCACCGGCGCGGCCCCAGCAGCACTTCGAGGCCATGCTCCAGTGTCTCATTGACCACCCGTCAGTGGCCAATCGGCGGCCATGATGGGCAACGAGACCCACAATTATAAGAGGCTCCTGCAAGACGTGCAGGACAACGGTCTCCAGTTCACCGGCGTGTGGGTGCAGGGGGTTCTCCCTCCGCGCTGCTGTCGCTGATGGGCGAGACCCGCTCCAAAAAGCATCAGCAACTACGAGGCCCATATCCGCCTGGCCAACTATGATGCATAACAAAGATGTGTAACAAAAAAGCGAGGGGTTCTCCCTCGCTTTTTTGTTATGCGGAACCCTCGCCTCCCCTGCGAGGGAGGCACAGGCTGTCGAAAAAAGCCTGTCATTGCGAGCCAGTCCGCAGGGGCGGGTTCTACCCCTCCCTGCCGTTTTACGTTCGCACTCCCTTGCCTCTCTCTTTGGGAGAGGTGGCCGAGCGCAGCGAGGACGGAGAGGGCAAACCATGACCATACCAGCCCTCGCAGTCGCCTGCGGCGACAGCTCTCCCATAGGGAGAGCCAAGGGTCTGCACCCCGTTATATAGGCGCATACCAACGGCGGCCCCTAAATGTTGCGCCACCTCCTTTTTGCCGCTTTGCGGCAAAAGGCGCTTTGATTTGTCTTCCAATCGCCTGAAACCCCAAAAGGGGTGAGGTTTCCAAAGGGAAAAAGGGAGGGCTGGGCGGCCCTTTCCCCTTCTCTCAAGGAAAGAAAGTATTAACCAGCCTCCACCACGCTCTCCGCTCCCAGCGCCGCCGCGTCCTCCCTGTCATGGGTCACGCACAGCACCGTGGCCTCCGGCGCGTGGCGTCGGATGTACGATGCCGCGTCCCGCCTTGTCTCCCCGTCAGGCCCTTGAACGGCTCGTCCAACAGCAGCAGCTCCGGCCCGGCGCACACCGCCCTTGCGATGGCCACCCGCCGCCGCTGCCCGCCGGACAGCTCCGCCACCGGCTGGGCCAGACAGCCCCCCAGCCCCAGCCCCCTCAGATGCGCCCGTATCTCCTCCGGGGACATCGCCCGCCTGTGACCAGCCGCACGTTGCCCTCGGCGTTCAGGCCGTCACACAGCCGATCCTCCTGAAACACCATGGCCACCGGGCCGGGCACGTCCTCCACCCTGCCGGCCTCCGGTGTCTCCAATCCGGCGATGCACCGCAGCAGCGTGGTCTTGCCCCGGCCCGAAGGGCCCATGACGCACGTTACGCTCCCCGCCGGGAAATCCATCGTCACGTCCTCCAGCACCGTGTTCGTGCCGAAGCGCTTCGTCAGATGCACCACTCTCACCTGGACGCACCTCCCTCTCAGCGCGGCAAACCCCGCCGCAGCAGCGCCAAAAACAGCCGCTCGAACAGAGCGCTCACCGCCACGATCACCACGGTCCAGGCCAACAGGTCGGCGGTCTGGAAGTAGATCTTCGCGTCGTACAGTCTCTCGCCCAGGGAGCCGGCCACCACACCGATGACCTCGGCCGCTACCCCTGCCTTCCAGCTCATGCCCAGGGCCGTGGAGCAGCCCGCCAGCAAAAACGGCTCAAGGGCCGGCAGGTGGATATACCGCAGCCGCCGCGCCCAGGGCACGCGGAACAGCCGTGCCATCTCCAGCAGCTGAGGATCGGTGCTTTTCAGCCCCTGCAGCGTGTTGCCGTAGATAACAGGGAACACCATCAGGAACGAGATGAACAGCGGCAGCCGGGCACTGCCCATCCATATCAGCGCCAAAATGATGAACGATGCCACCGGCACGGACTTGATGACCACCACATAGGGCCGCAGCAGCGTCTCCACCATCCGCCAGCGGTAGGCCGCCAGTGCCAGCGCCGTTCCCAGCGCCAGCGCCAACAGAAAGCCCCCGGCGATCCGCACGAAGCTGCACCCCACCGTCCGCCACAGCCCGGCGGTGGGCAGCAGCGCCAGCAGCCGCCCCAGCGCCTGCCACGGCGTGGCCAGCAGGATACGCGACCCCACGGACATAGCCGCGAGCTGCCACACCGCCAGCGCCGCCAGCACCGCCAATATCCGGGTCAGCACGTCTTTTTTCATGTCTCCATCCAATAGAAGCCGTCGTCGGGCATCGCGCCGCCCACCGTCTCCGGCTTCAGGTCGTACAGCGTCTGCAAATACCCGCTGACGGCGGTCTTCATGTCCGCCCCGGTGATGCAGACCAGACTGCAATAGGGGATGGCCTTCTCCGCCACGGCGGCCTTGACGATACCCCTGTGCCTCCACCAGCACGGCGGCCTCGGCGGGATTTTCGTTCACATAGTCCACGCTGGCGGCGTACTCCTCCAGGAATTTGGCCACCGCGTCAGGGGTGCGCCTCGGCAAACTCCCGGCGTACCAGCAGCCCGGCGGTGACAAGACGGCTGCCGTTATCCAGCCCGTCCCACTGGGCGGACAGATCCAGCGCCACCCGCAGGCCCTCCACCTGACCCTGGGCCACGGTGACGAAGGGCTGGGGCAGCATGGCCAGCCGCGCCCTCCTCCTGGGCCATCTGGGCCACCACCTCGGTGGGCTCGCTCTTCCACTCCACCGGCACGTCCTCCCCCAGCGTCAGGCCGTTTTGGGCCAGCAGATATGTCAGGGCGTACTCCGGCGTCGTGCCCTTGCCGGTGGCGTACAGCGTCCGCCCCGCCAGGTCGCCGAGGCTCTGAATGGTGTCGCCCCGCTCCACGATATACAGCACGCCCAGCGTGCTGGCCGCCAGCAGCACCACACCGCCGTCGGTGTTGGCGTACAGCGTGGCGCCCAGGTTGGCCGGCACGGCTAAAATGTCCAGCTCGCCCTTGATGAACTGGGGCGTCAGGTCGGGGGCGGAGGCCGCCATGGTGAACGTGTAGTCGTTGGCGGTCAGGCCGCTTTCCGCGTCAGCCAGCAGCTTGACCATGCCCATGGAGGTAGGCCCTTCAGCCCGCCCAGCCGGATGGTCACTTTTTTCGGCGGGGATGTCCTCCACCGGCGCGGGGTCGTCGCCCCTCGTCTGCCCGCAGGCGGTCATGGACAGTGCCAGCACCAGCGCCAGCACCAGCGAAACGAACTTCTTCATGATGTCAATTCTCCTTTGTGATAATGTTGGAATACTGTGTTTTGGCACTGACACCCTCCAGCCGCCCGATCTTTCCGCTGAGAGCGGAGATCGCGTCCTGCGGCGCATCCAGCACCACGGAGATGATGTTCACGCCCCGGGCGCGGTAGGGCACGCCCATCCGTCCGATGATATAGGGTGCGTACTGATGCAGCAGGTCGTTCAGCGCCGCCACGGAGGCCGCGTTTTCCACGATGATACCGATCAGCGCCACACGTGTCTCCATACGTGTCCCTCCTTTCAGGAAGATCAAAAATTTTTTGCAGGAAAATACGGGGAGTAAATACAAGTTTTTCAAGCTGCTTTCAAGTTATTTCAAGGCTATTTTCAAGGAAAATACAAGAAAAAAGCCGTGTCCTGACGACACGGCCACAGCGCCCGCGGCGGCGGGCGAAACGAAAAACGTATAAAATGTGGGCGCATCTTCCGCCTCAACTCGTGGTTTTCGGCGTCAGGAGCTTGGCTGTATTCTATACTTTTCGCCTCAAAAGTCAAGAATAAAGGCCCGTATAGAGATAAAAAGGCCCGTATGAAATAAGGACACGGAGAGAGAAGGGGGACTTCTCTCTCCGTGTCGTGCCCAAACATGGCGGAGGGCAGGGGAACCCTCTGTTGGGTAGGTCTGTCGGCATAAGAAACGGTAAAAGTTACCGTATTAGGTGTAATTGTGCGCTTTTCCTTGTCTTTGCTGCATTATATCACGGCGCGTTCCTCCGCGCAAGTGGTTTTTATACATATTTCGACACATTTCGCGGAAAAAAATCGCAACTTTAATCAACGAATCTGTCCGCTGTCCCTTGTTCGGATCAGCGAATTTGTCCGCTGCCCCGAACAACATATTTATACGTGCTCAGTTCATCCAGCCCCATCGGCCCGCGTGCGTGTAATTTCTGCGTGGAAATGCCCATTTCGCAGCCCAAACCGAACTCTCCACCGCCGTCGGTGAAGCGGGTGGAGGCGTTGACGTAGACGGCGGCGCTGTCCACCGGCGATAAACGAATCCGCCGCAGCGGGTTTTCCGTGATAATAGCGTCGCTGTGGCCGGTGGAGTGGGCGGCGATGTGCGCCACGGCCTCGGCCACGCTGTCCACCACCCGAATGCCAGGATGTAGTTCAGGAACTCCGTGTCGAAGTCCTTCTCACCGGCGGGCGTGCCGGGAATCATGGCGGCGGCACGGCTGTCCAGCCGCAGCTCCACGGGGCTCTGCCCGCAGCGGCGCGGTCTGTCACCAGTCTTCTTGCAGGCAGGGGCAGGAAATCGGCGGCCACGGCGCTGTGTACCAGCAGTACCTCCTCGGCGTTGCACACGGAGGGACGGCTGGCCTTGGCGTTCTCCACGATGGCCAGCGCCTTATCCAGATCGGCGGCCTTGTCCACGTAGACGTGGCAGATGCCGGTGCCGGTCTCGATGCAGGGACGGTCGCCCCGTTTTCGACGCAGGCGCGGATCAGCCCCGCGCCGCCCCGGGGGATCAGCAGATCCACCACGCCCGTCCGCCGTCATCAGACGTCGGGCGCTCTCGTGACTGGTATCCTCCAGAATATTCACGATGTCCGGGTCGCCGCCGGCGGCGGTGATGCCCGCTTCAGCGCCTTTACGATGGCGGTGGCGGTGCGGGTGGGCCTCTTGCCGCTGCGGAGGACGCAGACATTGCCGCTTTTGACTGCCAGCGCCGCCGCATCGGAGGTGACGTTGGGGCGACTCTCGTAAATGATCGCCACCAGTCCCAAGGGCACCTGCTTTTTATAGATGGTCATACCGTTGGCGTGGTGTGTTTCCGACAAAATCCGCCCGGTGTGATCCGGCAGCTTCACCGTGGCCCGGATACCCTCCGCCATAGCAGCGATGCGGCTCTCATCCAGCCGCAGCCGGTCCAGCATCACATCGGAAATGCGGCCCCGGGCTGCTTCCAGATCCGTTTCGTTGCAGGTCAGGATCTCCGCCGTGTGGTCCACGAGGCTGTCCGCCATGGCGGTCAGGAAGCGGTTTTTCGTCTCCGCGTCCGCGTCCCGGAGGGCGCTCCAAGCGGCTTTCGTTTTCCGAATGATATCCAACGTAGTCATTTGCTCACCTTCTTTGCCAAAAATCGGGTGCCGATGGGTTCTCCCTCTACGATGCCGTACAGCAGATCCGGGTTCCAGCCGTTGGCGATCACCATTTCGCAGCCTGCCTCCGTGGCGATCTGCGCTGCATGGAGCTTCGTCACCATGCCGCCGGTGCCCAGTTCGGAGCCGCTGCCCCCCGCCAGAGAGAGGATTTTCCCGTCGATCTCCGACACTTCATGGATCAGTTTCGCATCCGGATTCTTATGGGGATCGCTGTCATACAGACCGTCAATATCCGACAGGAGGATCAGCAGCTCCGCTCTCGTTGTGGCGGCCACCACAGCGGAAAGGGTATCATTATCGCCCACGGCGATCTCCTCCGTGGAAATCGTGTCATTCTCGTTGATGATGGGCAAGGCCCCCAGCTCCAACAGGCGGTCCAGGGTGTTGTGGAAGTTCTCCTTCCGGCTGCCGCCGTCGGCAATGTCCGGCGCGGTGATCAGAAGCTGGGCCACCGTATGATTGTATTCAGTGAACAGCTTGTCATACACATACATCAGCTCGCACTGTCCCACCGCCGCCGACGCCTGCTTGGTTGGCATATCTGGGGCCGCCGGGCAGGTTCAGCTTGCCGAAACCCATGGCGATAGCGCCGGAGGACACCAGAATGATCTCGTGGCCCGCGTTTTTCAGGTCGCTGAGCACTCTGCACATCCGCTCCACCCGCTGAATATTCAGCCGCCCGGTGGCAACTGTACTAACACGCATAATACGCTTGATACAGAAAGGAGCGTGGGGCACATGATCGTGCTGGACTACCGGGACAGCCGGCCCCTGTACCAGCAGGTGAAGGACAGTCTGCGGCGCATGATGCTGACAGGACTGCTGGAGCCGGGGAAAAGCTGCCGTCGGTTCGGAGCCTTGCCATGGATCTGGCCATCAACCCCAACACCATCCAACGGGCCTATGCCCAGCTGGAGTGGAGGGCTACGTCTACTCCGTGGCAGCCCGGGGTACCTTCGTGGCGGAGGGACAGGACGGCAGGCTGGCCCCGCCGCCGGGAGGTGGAGGACAGCTGCGGCCGATGCTGGAGGAGCTGAAGGCGCTGGGCTACACGGAGGCAGTGGATCGCCCTGTGGAGAGGAGGAAACGACCATGCTTGAGGCAAAAGAGGTAGTCAAGACCTTTGACGGCTTCCGGGCACTGGATAGCGGCTGACCATGACCGTGCCCAAAGGGCGCGGTGTACGGACTGGTAGGCCCAAACGGTGCGGGCAAGTCCACCATCATCCGCCATTTAGCGGGTATTTACCGCGCAGGACAGCGGCGAGGTGCTGCTGGACGGCCAGCCGGTGTATGAGAACACGGAGGCCAAGCGGCGCATGGCCGTGATCCCTGATGACTGGTACTATTTCCCCAGGCGTCCATTGCCGAGATGGCGAAGCTCTACGCCGGGGCGTACCCTCCTTCTCCTGGGAGCGATACGAGAAGATGAAGCAGGTGTTCCCGCTGGACGACCGCCAGATGCTGCGCCGCATGAGCAAGGGCATGCAGAAGCAGGCGGCCTTCTGGCTGACGATGAGTTGTATGCCGGAGGTCCTCATCCTCGACGAGCCGGTGGACGGTCTCGACCCGGTGATGCGGCGGCAGGTGTGGTCCCTGCTGCTGGGGGACGTGGCGGAGCGTGGTACGACGGTGCTGGTATCCAGCCATAACCTGCGGGAGCTGGAGGATGTCTGCGACCATGTGGGCATCATGAATCAGGGAAAGGTGCTGCTGGAGCGGAGCCTCAGCGACCTGCAGGACAACACGGTAAAGCTGCAGGTGGCCTATCAGGGCGTTACCGAGCCGGTGCTGCCGGCGGAGCTGAACATCCTGCACCGCAGCCATGTGGGGCGGGTGTACACCATATCATCCGGGGCAGCAGCCAGGAGATCCTGCGCCGGATGCAGATCACCGAGCCGGTGCTGCTGGAGTCCATTCCGCTGACGCTGGAGGAGATATTCATTTACGAGCTGGGAGGTGTGGAGTATGCCGCGAAAGACATCCTTCTGTAACGCCGCGCTGCTGCGCAGCGATATAAAGCGCTACTGGCCGCTGCTGTTTTTGTATGTGGCCGTGTGGGTGGTGATCCTTCCCATGCAGATACTGTCGGCGGTACAAGCAGTGCGACGGCGTGGCGGATGGCATCATGACCGTGCTGCAGCTGCAGTGCAACGTCATCATCCGGTCCATACCCGCCTCCGTGGTCATGTCCCTGCTGTTCGGCTGCTTTGCGGCCATGGCGGTGTGGTCGTACCTGATGTCCGGCCGCACCGTGGGACTGATGCACGCCCTGCCGGTGACACGGACACAGGCATTTTTCTCCCACGTCCTCTCTGTGCTGGGAGCGCTGACGGCGGGGAACGTGCTGATCTTCCTGCTGACCGCTCTGTGCAGCGCCGGTTCTCCTACGTGGACTGGGCGGCGCTGGGCACGTGGCTGCTGCTGACGGTGCTGCTGGCGCTGTTCTTCTTCGCGCTCGGCTCCCTGTGCGCCATGGTCACGGGATGGCTGCTGGCGGTGCCGGTGCTCTACGGCGCGATGAACGTCATCGCCCTCCTGCTGTACGCGGTGATAAGCACGATGACGCAGATGTTTTACTTCGGCTACAGCAGCAGCGACATTCCGGAGTTCATCACCTGGCTGACACCGGTGGGTCGGATCTGGGATGCCGTGGCCAACGGCAGCGCCCAGCCCATCGAAGTGCAGTTCCGCGAGCCCATCGGCACCCAAACCTATCACCGCTTCCAGCTGCCGGCCTCCGCCTTCTCCACCTGCGTCATCTACGCCGCGGTGGGCATCGCACTGCTGGCGCTGGTGTGGTGGCTGTATAAAAAGCGCCCCAGCGAGACGGCCGGCGACGCTATGTCCTTCCGGTGGCTGCAGCCCATCGCCCGGTGGAGTATCGGTCTGTGCGGCGGTCTGGGGCTGGGTCTGTTCCTGAACTATGTGATACTGGGCAGCAGCTTTGCCGGTCTGCTGATCTGCCAGCTGGTCATGGGCGTGATCTGCTTCTTCGCCGCCCAGATGCTGCTGAAAAAAATTCCGCATTTCACCAGCCGCTGGTGGGTGGAAACGCTGGCGCTGGTGCTGACCCTGCTGGCGGTGACGCTGTGCATCAAGCTGGACATCACCGGCTATCAGCACCGCGTCCCGGACGCGGAGGACGTGACCTCCGTCCGCTTCAGCGCCAGCTATGCGGATTTCACCACCGACGATCCCGCAGCGGTGGAGAGCGTGATCTCCCTCCACCGCGCCATTCTGGAGCAGTACGACGAGACAGGCGAAAGGCTGGAGAACCAAACCTATCTGGACACGGAGGGCGGCCCGACCACCTGCTATGTGCGTGTGGACTACCAGCTGCGGAACGGCACGAGTCTGTGTCGTGAGTGGAGCGTATCGATCGTCAACGGCTCCGATATCCACCGGCTGCTGACCCAGCTGGTGAACCGCACCGACTGCCGGGAATCCCTTATGGGTCTGGATGCCCTGCGGAAATATGGCGGCGTGAGCAACGTGGCGGGCGGCTACGTCAGCCAGTACGAGACCGGCGCGTTTGCGGATCTGACCCGCCAGCAGGCGCAGGATCTGGTGTCCCATGTGCTGGCGGACGCCGCCAACAGCCGCGTACCCATCGACCCCCTGCGCGGCGGTATGTACAGCAGCACCAACCTTGACATTGAGATACACATGAACGCCAACGGGAAAACCGTCTCCCTTTCCCTCAGTGTCCCCGACTTCGCCGTGGAGACGAAGGCCTTCCTCGACGCGCTGGAGTTCGAGGAGCCGGTGGACGGCGGCAGCGATGTGCCGAAGTGCTACGACGACTGCGACGAGTCTGCCACCCACGCCGTTGATGAGATCATATACGATTGAATAAGCGCAGTCCCCCGGCGAAAGGCCGGGGGACTGTGTGTTTCGGATGGAAGCCGTCCGGGGCGGGCTTGCCTTACCGCAGGCCGGCGGCCTGCATGATGGCCTCGATGGGCTCGATGGGCTGGCTGCCCCAGGTGATCTCCACCTCCGCGCAGCCGGCGCTGTCCAGCATGTCGCGGGCTTCGTCCGTCAGCAGCTTTTGGTAGGCCTCGTCCACCATCTCCAGCTTTTGCAGATACTCGGTCAGTCCGTCGTTTTTGGCGGCCAGCCATGTGGAGGCAGCTTCGCCGATCTCATCCGCGCCGAGGCCGGTGTTCATGCCCCAGTCGATCAGCTGGACGGCGGCCTGCACCGCGCGCAGCGATGAGCCGGACACGCCCACCGTCACCGTCTCGTCGATCTCGTCCAGAATGGCCAGCTTCAGCACCGGCGGCACGTCCGCCATAGCGTCCGGTTCGCCGGAGGTGGAGCAGGTCACGCTCTCTGCGCCGACGGTCACATACAGCGTCCCCTTTGCAATGTCGTAGAAAAAGGATGCCTCCTCCAGCAGCGTATCGTCCGATCCGCGGGCGCCGACGGTGAAGAGCACGGAGCGGTTCTCCTCCCGCGACAACTTTGCGATATCATCGCCCGCGAAGATCCATTCACCGGACTTCAGCGGTGTGCCGTCGGCGTTTTCGCACCTTTGTAAAGCTGTCGCTGTTCAGATAGACGGCGTAGGCATCGTCACGCTCCAGCCTGACGTATATGCCCTCCTTTTTGGTATCCGCAGGCGCGGCCTGCGCCGGGGTAAGGCCGGTGCAGCCCGTCATAAGGGCGGCGGCCAGCAGTAGGGCTGCGATCAGCAGCAAGGTCAACTTTTGCAATGCTTCATGGTTTCTCCTTTTCCCTGTGGTTTTTGCGGTCTGCGTCAGAAGATAACAGACGCAGTACAGGCCGTTTTCCGGTCTGTGCTGCGTCTGAGCGTCTGCTGTATGATTATATCTCTCTGCGCGAAAATGTCAAGGGCAATACCGCATAATGGGACAAGAGCGCAGAATTTTCGCAAAGCGCCGCAGCTTTCATTGTGCGGTGCTGCCCAAGAGCTGACCGGCCTGCATCCAGAGCGTCATGGCTGCCAGCAGCACGGCCAAAAAGCCGAAGCTGACGGCGGAGAACAGTGCCAGGAACCGTCCGGTCTGTCCCTTGACGTGCTTCGTATACTCCCGGAAGGTGATCAGGCTGGCCAGCGACGCCACCAGCGTCCCCGCCCCGCCGATGTTCACCCCCACCAGCAGCGCCGGATAATCGTCGGTGAACTGGCTGAGCAGTATGGCCGCCGGCACATTGCTGATGACCTGACTGGTCAGCGCCGCCACCGGCATGGCCCCGTGGGCCAGCAGCTGCCGGAACAGTGTCCGCACCGGCTCCATCCGGGCCATGTTGCCCGAGAAGGTGAAAAACGCCGCGAACGTCACCAGCAGCCCCCAGTCCACGCCCAGCAGCGCCCGGCGGTCCAGCACCAGCAGCGCCGCCGTGATGGCGGCCAGCCCAAGCCAGTAGGGGATGCCGCGCAGCACCATGGCCGCAGCCGTGCAGAACAGCGCGGCGTATATCGCGGTGCGGCGCTTGTCCGGCAGCATCTCCTGCCGGGGAACGGTCAGGCTCCCCGCGGCAGGAACAGGCAGCACAGCAAAATCAGCGCCGTGGACAGCAGGAACGGCGGCAGCATGATGGTCAGGAACTCCCCATTGGGGATAGTATAGTAATTAAATAGGTATAGGTTCTGCGGATTGCCGAAGGGCGTCAGCATCCCGCCCAGATTGGCGGCGCAGTTCTGCAATATGAACGTCAGCGCCGTGTGCTTCGTTTGCCTGGTGCGCTTCAGCACGAACCAGCTCAGGGGCAGGAACGTCAGCAGCGCCGTGTCATTGGTCAGCAGCATAGAACCCACCAGCGTGATGGACACCAGCGCCGTCACCGCGCCGCGGGTGGTGTGGAACGTCTGCACCAGCCTTTGTGCCAGCAGGGTGAACAGCCCCACGCGGCGCAGCGCGCCCACCACCGCCAGCACGCACAGCAGGCAGGACAGCGTTTTTACGTCGTAATAGCCCAGATAGTCCGCGTCCGGCGGCACGAATACGGCGGTAACGGCCGCCGCCAGCACGGCGATCACCGGCATGGCATTGGCCTTGCACCATTGCAACAGCTTCATAGACACCTCGCACAGCCCTTACAGGGCGAAAAATCCAACGGCTGTTACATTAGCATATTTTTCCCTGCGGGTCAAGCGTTCTGCTCCGGTCTGTGCGGCGCGGCATGGGCGCACCTCCGCACGTCAGGCCGCGGCGTCCCTGCCGGCGGGCAGCGCCACCTCCGTGCCGTTGTTCACCTCGATGCGGTAGCCGCCGGGGTTGTATACATCCGTTCCGTTGCCCCGGAAGCGGCAGTCATCCAGCGCCGCATAGGAGTTCGGCGGCAGGCACAGAAGCTCCAGCGCCGTGGTGTTGTTCAAAAAGTCGATGCGCCTGATGGTATATGTATAGGAGTTGCTGTACGCGGAGTCGTACCGCGCGCCCACCCCGTTGCCGCCGATATACCCGCCGTGGAGATAGACCCAGCCGCCATTCACGGCCAGCGCTCCCACGTCCCAGCCGGTTACGCGGCAGTTCTCCAGATAGGTGGGCGCTCTGGCGGTCACGCCGGTTCCGCTCCCATCCCCCTCAAAGCTGACCTCCGAAAAGCGGACGTAGGCGTGGCACCGCTCCGTGTCGCTCAGGGGCTTCACCGTCACCGGCGCGGCGAAGGCGGTGCCGCTGCCCTTCAGCGTGACCGCGCAGCCCACCGACACCGGCGCGTCATAGGTCACGTCCGGCAGCTCCACGGTGATGGCCGTGTCGGCGTCATACTCCTGTGCCAGCCGGTCCAGCAGCGCCTGCAGCTCCTGCGCCGTTTCCAGCGGCGCGTCCTCCGGCGTGATGCGCAGCGCCTGCTGCTCCTCAAATTCCACGGTCATGGTCAGGTGCAGCACGTCGCCGCTCTTCATGCGCAGCGTCCAGACCACCTCGTTGTGGGTGCAGGTGGGATCCGCACGCAGCCGCCGGTACAGCAGCGCCGGGGACTCCGGTGTTTCCTCCTCCGCGTCCCACAGCTTCACCCGGCTCACGCCCTCCGGCGCGGTGACGGACACGTCCCAGCTGTCCAGCAGCGCGGCGAAATCCTCCGCTGCGTAGTCCTGGGTCACGGCGTCCTCCACCATGACGGTGGCGGGGAAGTCCACCGTTCCGCCCGCCGGGATCAGCTCCGAGCGATACCCCACCGGGTCGGTACGGCCCTCGATGGACGGCGTCACAGCCGTGAACACATGGTACTCCCGCCCGTCCGCGCCGGTGTAGTAGGTCTGGCAGGCGGCCAGATAGGGATCGGCGGCGGCCTGCGCCGCATCTTCCTTGTCCGCCGTGTCCTCCGGCGGCGTGCCGCCCGGCCTGCTCAGCCACAGCACCACGGCGGCGGCAGCCGCTGCGATGACCGCCGCCATCAGCAGCCAGCGGCTCCGCCGGTGTCCGGCGCGGGGCAGGGCGATGACCCGCCGCTGCGCCAGCGTAGCGGTGCAGTGGGGGGCAGAAGGATGCGTCCTGCGCCAGCGGCGCGCCGCAGTGGGGGCATTTCTTATCCGTTTTCGTCATGTCCGTCACAGCGCCTCCCGCAGCTCCTGCACCGAGTGATACCGCTGCTCCGGGCTGGTCATGGTGCAGCGCTGCACCACCCGTCCGGCGTGACCGGCCGCCCGCTGCCGGGAGGGATGCTGCCCGGTGAGCATCACGTTCAGCAGCACGCCCAGCGAATAGATGTCCGCCCGGCCGTCCGTCTGGGACAGGCCGAACTGCTCCGGCGCGGCGTAGCCGGTGGTGCCCAGCACCACCGTGTCCGCCGTGCCCTCGGGTTTGATGATCCGGCTGGCGTCAAAGTCGATGAGCACCGCCTGATCGCCCCGCAGGATCACGTTGCTGTCCTTCACGTCCCGATGCACCGCGCCCAGCGAGTGCAGCACCCACAGCGCCGCGCACACGTCCTCCGTCACCCGTCTGGCCTCCGGCCACGAGAGCACGCCGCCCTCCAGCAGGAACGTCAGGGTGTCGCCCTGCACGTATTCCTCCAGCACGGCCACCTGCCCGTCCCGCTCCGCCACCTCCTCGATGCGGGGCAGATACGGGCAGTCTACCATCAGCAGCTTGCGGTACACCTCGGCGCTGCCGGTGAAGCGGCGGAATATGTAGCGCTTGCCGGTGCTGCGGTGCCGCAGCAGCGTCACGCTGCCCCGCGCGCCCCGCTTCAGCACTGGATGTTGCCCATCTCGGTAGCCGGTGCGGGTGTCCTGGATGGCCAGCGTGTAGGGCATGAACACATAGGAGCGGATCTGGCTGCCCCACTCGATCTTCATCTGCACGCCCTTCAGATCGCTGATCTTCTCCGCGTGCTGCTGGAGCTTCAGCTCCGCCAGCTTAGCACGCAGCATCTTCATGGCGTTGTCCCGGTTCTGGAACTGGCTACGCTCTGTCTGGCAGAACACCACGATGCCCGTGGGCAGGTGGGTCAGACGCACGGCGGAGGAGGTCTTGTTGATGTGCTGACCGCCTGCGCCGGAGGAGCGGCAGGCCTGCATCTCAATGTCCTCGGGCCGGATCTCGATCTCGCTGTCGTCGTCCAGCTCCGGCATGACCTCCAGGGCGGCAAAGCTGGTCTGACGGCGGGCGTTGGCGTCAAAGGGGCTGACGCGGACGAGCCGGTGGACGCCGTTCTCGCTCTTGAGGTAGCCGTAGGCGTTCTCACCCTCGATGAGGATGGTGGCGGACTTGATGCCCGCCTCATCGCCGGCCTCATAGTCCATCAGCTGGTAGGTGTACCCGTGGCGCTCGGCCCAGCGGGTATACATACGGTAGAGCATCTCCGTCCAGTCCTGGGCCTCAGTGCCGCCGGCGCCGGCGTGGAAGGTCAGAATGGCGTTGTTCGCGTCATACCGAAAATGGAGCCGAAATAGCTGAGGACGGCGTATGCGGCGGCGGTCAGCGCCGCCAGTGTCAGTTGTCTGGTGCGAAGGTTCACTGGTTTTCCTCCTGTGTCAGTACATACCAGTCGTCGGAGGCGGTGAAAAACCGGCGGCGGTCATGGCGTTTTTCAGTATGATGCTGTTATCCTCGCAGGGATGGCCGCTGCCATCGCAGCCGGCCTGCACGGCGTTTTCGCCCCGCACCGTCACCTCCAGCACATAGCCCTGCTGATGGAGCAGCCGGGCGGCGCTGTCCAGCGCGGTGTCCATGGGGTCGTAGGGCTGGTCGTGGGCGCTTTCCTTCTGTGGACTCCTCTGCCGGTTTTCCTGCATGTCGCAGGTATCGCTGCCGGGGACTGCGTGACCATATCCTCCTCGTGGCTGTCATCCACGGCGGCATCCGCGGTGGCCATGTCGCTCATAGCGTCCTGCCGGGAGCGGCTGTTCAGCGCCAGCGGAATGGCGGCTGCGGCCACCACCAGGCAGGCGGCGGCGGATACCATCCACTTCCAATAGGGGTTCTTTTTGCGCCTGGCGGCGTTCTGGGGCGTGGCCGCCACCTGCGCCATGATGCGGTCGGTGAGGTCGGCGGGCGGCAGCGCGTCGCTTGCCAGCGCTTCCCGAAGCATTTATCCATGGGGTCAAAGGGCTGCTGTGTCACGGCTGCTCCCTCCTCTCGTTATTCTCTGATGGTAAGACGAGCCGGCGGCGGAAAGGTTCCCGCCGGCGAGCCAGCTTCACGCAGCCGCCCCTTGGCGCGGTTGATGCGGGATTTCACCGTGCCCTCGCTGACGTCCAGCGCCCGGGCGATCTCGCCGTAGTCCAGCTCCTGCATGTACCGCAGCAGCAGCACCTGACGGTGTTCCTCCGACAGCCTGTCCAGCGCCCGGCGGACGGCGGACTGCGTCTCCGACTCGCTCGGCCTGCTCCTGGGGCGACGGGCCGCCGTCCGGCAGCTCCAGCTCGTCACATCGTCCGCTGTCCCGGTGCTTCTTCTCCCGGCGGAGACAGTCGATGCCGGCGTTGCTGGTCAGCCGGTAGAGCCATGTGGAGAAGCGGCAGTCGCCCCGGAACTCCGGCAGCGCCCGCCATGCGGCCAAAAACGCCTCCTGGGTCACGTCGTCGGCGGCTGTCGGCCCGCACATGCGGCGCCAGCCGGTAGGCCGGGTCTGATACGCCTCCACCAGTTGGCGGAAGGCCTCCGCGTCACCCGTGCTGGGCGCAGCGGATCAGTTCCTGTTCGTTGTTCATGTAAGATCCCTCTTTACGCCGTCCGACACCCGGTACAGCTCCTCCAGCGTGGTGAGGCGGACGATCTGCTCCTTGTAGTAATTGGCGTGGCTGACGCCCTTGAGATACCAGCACAGCTGCTTGCGGGCCTCCAGCAGGGCGATGTGCTCGCCCTTGTCCGCAACGGCCAATTCGATCTGCCGCACGGCGGTGTCCCAGCGCTCCGACAGGGGCGGCAGGGGAGGAATGGGTACGGCCCTCCAGGGCTGCCTGGGCCTGTTGAAAGAGCCAGGGGTTGCCGAAACAGCCCCGGCCGATCATGGCCATGTCCGCACCGGTGAACTCTAAAATGCGGACCGCGTCCTGTGCCGAAAACATGTCGCCGTTGGCGATGACGGGAACGGACACGGCCTCCTTCACCTGGCGGATGGTGGTCCAGTCCGCCTGACCGGCGTACATCTGGTCCGGGTGCGGCCATGGACGGCGATGGCGCTGACACCTGCCTGCTCCAGCATTTTGCCAGCTCCACGGCGTTGATGCTGCCCTTGTCCCAGCCGCGGCGCATCTTCACCGTCACGGGCACGGGGCTGGCCTTCACCACCGCCTCGGCGAGGCGCGCAGCCTTCTCCGGGTCTTTCATCAGGGCGGAGCCGTCGCCGTTGGCCACTACCTTGCCCACGGGCAGCCCATGTTGATGTCGATAACAGCTGCGCCGGAGACCTCGGCGGCGATGACGGCGGCCTCGGCCATACAGGTGATGTCGCTGCCGAAGATCTGGGCGGCGGCAGGGCGCTCGTTATCCGCCAGCTTCAAAAGGCCGCGGCTCTTTTTGTCCTGATAGCACAGGGCCTTGGCGCTGACCAGCTCAGTGCAGCTCATGTCCGGCCCCCAGCCCACGGCAGATCTGACGGAAGGCCAGATCGGTGACCCCGGCCATAGGGGCGAGGTAGAGCTTGCCGGGGATGTTGACAGTTCCGATGTGCATAGGATGCCCTTTGGTTTGATTTCTTTTGCCGCGCCTGTGGGCGCGGGGGAACGTACTGACGGTCTCTTTTTCTTTCAGCAGCGGTAAGGGGAGTTACTATTTGGCCACAGCCCCAAAGTGAAAAAGGTCTGTTGAAACCAAAGGTTTCAAGACTTCCTGCGCGCTATGTCCCGTTGTTATCGGCAGGCACCACACGGTCGCGGAGATTTTATTTTATCGTGCGGATAAAAGGACTGTCTGCGTCTGCGCCGCTGCCGCTGATTAAGCCGGTGCGCCTATATTTCAGAGCAAAAAGCGGCAGCGAGGAGAGGAGCAGAGACAGGCCGCCGGAGGGAAGACGGATTACCGGAGCGCGGAATATCCTACGAGCGGGCGACACCTCAGACGCTTCGCCGCACAACCCAGTGTGCGCACTGCCGCTACACAAAGGGAGGCTTTGGGATGTATTCTACCACAGAAAAACGGTATTGACAATCTGTTATAACTGTGTATACTGCGCAGTTGAACCCATCTTTATATCGACAACCAGCCCATCTACTACTCGCAGATCAAGGACGCTATCGTGTCCGGGCAGGTGGCCGCCGGAGAGGCGCTGCCCAGCATCCGGGCGCTGGCCAAGGACCTGCGTATCAGCGTCATCACCACGAAGCGGGCCTATGACGAGCTGGAGCGGGAGGGGTTCATCGACACCCTGCCGGGCAAGGGCTGCTTTGGCGGAGCGCAGCGCGGAGCTGCTGCGGGAGGAACGCCTGCGGAAAATCGAGGGGTATATGCAGGAGATACGGCGGCTGGCCGCGGCCTGCGGGCTGACGGAGGACGAATTGGCGGAGATGTGGCGCGTGCAGAAGGAGGAAACGGAATGAACGCACTGGAGATACACGGACTGACAAAGAAGCGGGGCGAGTTCGTCCTGCAGGGGCTGGAGCTGACGCTGCCCGCCGGGTGCATCATGGGCCTGATCGGCGAGAACGGCGCGGGCAAGTCCACCACCATACGGCTGATCCTGAACAGTCTGGGCCGGGACGGCGGCACGATCGCTGTGTACGGGAAGGACAACCGGGCCTTGACGGCGCTGGAGCGGGAGGACATCGGCGTGGTGCTGGACGAGGTGGGGACTGCCGGAGTACATGAACGCAGCGCAGATCGGACGGATGCTGGCGGGCATTTTCAGGCGGTGGCAGCCGGAGGTATACGAGGGGGTATCTGCACCGGCTGGGACTGCCGGAGGATAAAGCCTTCAAGGACTACTCCCGGGGCATGAGGATGAAGCTGGGGCTGGCGGCGGCGCTGGAGCCATCAGCCGAGGCTGCTGCTGTTGGATGAGGCCACCAGCGGGCTTGACCCGGTGGTGCGGGACGACATACTGACCATCTTCGCCGACTTCACACGGGACGAGGATCACGCGGTGCTCATCTCCAGCCACATCGTCAGCGATCTGGAAGATATGCGACTATATCGCGTTTCTGCACAAGGGCAGGCTGCTGCTGTGCGAGGAGAAGGACCGGCTGACGGAGGAGTACGGCATCCTGCGAGGCGGGATAGACGGTCTCGACCCGGAGGCGGTGTGCGGACGCAGGGCTACGCCCTACGGTCCGGAGTATTTGGTGGCGCAGCGGCGTGCCGGCGGGGCTGGCGCTGGGACAGGTGAATATCGAGGATCTCTGTTCGTGTTCATGGCGAAGGAGGCGTGAAATGAGGGGATTGTTTTACAAAGAGGCGCGAAGCCTGTGGCAGTACGGGAAGTCGTATATCCTGATGGTGGTCATTTTCTTCGCGCTGAGCATGGCCAACGGGACGCAGAGCGCCTCCGGCGTGATGTGGCTGCTGTACCCGGTGTTTTTGCTGGCATCGCTGCCGGCATCGCTGCTGAATGCCTGAGAAGGACGGGTGGATGATGTACTGCGACACGCTGCCGGTGACGCGGCGGCAGATCGTGACGGTGAAGTACATCGCCTGCGTCATGCTGGCGGCAGCGGTAACGCTTCTTGCTATGGCGGCGGCGGTGCTCCGCGGTCAGACAGACCCGCTGTACCGGGAGCAGGCGGTCTCCATGCTGCCGCTGATGCCGATGACGGGGCTGGCCGCGCCGGCGCTGATGTTCCCGGCTATGTTCAAGTATGGCGCGGTCAAGGGACGGACGGTGTTTTTGACGGTGGTGGTGCTGGTGGGCGCGGCCTGCGCCGTGCTGATCAGCACCGGCGGGCCGGAGGGGCAGACGTGGTCGTTTCCGCTGGGGCTGGCCATCGGGCTGGTCATATTCGCCGCCAGCTGGGCGCTGTCGGTGCGGGTGGTTCGAGCAGCGGGAGCTGTGAAATAGGCATCGGGCGGCAGGTCTTCCCTGCCGCCCCAAATCTTGCGAAAAAAAAGTGAAAAAAGGGTGTTGACATTCGGGGCGGGCTTGCTATAATGAACAGGCTTGAGTTCCACGACGAAAGCGCAACATGGCCAAGTAGTTCAGTTGGTTAGAACGCCAGCCTGTCACGCTGGAGGTCGAGGGTTCGAGCCCCTTCTTGGTCGCCATATATGCTGCTGTAGCTCAGTAGGTAGAGCGCATCCTTGGTAAGGATGAGGTCGGCGAGTTTCGAATCCGCCCA
>VOFG01004228.1_pt1 | contig 35689 bp, 69 predicted proteins | sample 5384171 | NCBI WGS metagenome assembly VOFG01 (sample SAMN12384726, study PRJNA508395) | human gut metagenome | isolation source: healthy gut F | host: Homo sapiens
TCGCAGCCGTGGGCATAACGGGACGCGCCACCGCATATCATCTCCATTTCGAAGTCCATGTTAACGGAACAAGGGTGAGCCCACCGCTTATCTCGGACTTTGACAAATATTTGTTAAAATTCTGATTTATTTCCATATCAGATTGATATTTTCATAAATAAATTTGATAAAAACATTGACAAGTGCCTTTATTTGTTGGATAATAAAGGTGCTTGTTTTTTATATAAAATGTTATCGAAAGGATTGAACAGCATGGGAAAAAATATTGCCGAAAAAATCATATCGGCTCACCTTGTCAGCGGCGAAATGACCGTCGGCAGCGATATAGGTCTTAAAATCGACCAGACCCTCACACAGGACGCTACGGGAACAATGGCATACCTCGAATTTGAGGCTATGGGAATCCCTGAGAGTAAAAACCGAGCGTTCGGTGGCATACATCGACCACAACACACTTCAAAACGGATTTGAAAATGCCGACGACCACCGTTTTATAGGCTCTGTAGCCAAAAAGCACGGAATTTATTATTCCCGTCCGGGCAACGGAATTTGCCATCAGGTTCATCTTGAGCGGTTCGGAATTCCCGGCAAGACCTAATCGGCTCCGACAGCCACACCCACCGGCGGCGGCATCGGTATGCTCGCCATGGGTGCGGGCGGTCTGGACGTAGCGGTTGCTATGGGCGGCGGTGAATATCACATCAATATGCCCGAAGTTGTCAAGGTAAATCTGACCGGAAAGCTCCGCGACTATGTTGCGGCCAAGGACATTATTCTTGAAGTGCTCCGTGTGCTTTCGGTCAAGGGCGGAGTGGGCCGCGTCATCGAATACGGCGGAGAGGGCGTCAAAACCTGACCGTTCCCGAGCGCGCCACCATAACCAACATGGGCGCCGAGCTCGGTGCCACCACATCAAACTTCCCTGCCGACGAGGTCACGAAAAGAATTTCTGAAGGCACAGGGACGCGAGCAGGACTTCACTCCCGTTTTGCCGACGATGACGCCGAATATGCCAAGGTCATCGACATCGACCTTTCTTCTCTGCCCCCCGCAGCCGCCTGCCCCCACTCTCCCGACGCCGTAAAGTCGGTCAGGAAATAGGCCCCATCAAGGTCGACCAGGTGTGCATCGGTTCCTGTACCAATTCCTCGCTGCTTGACATGATGAAGGTTGCCGAAATTCTCAGAGGAAAGACCGTCTGTCCCACCGTCAGCCTGACAATTTCCCCGGTTCCCGCCAGGTGCTTGACATGATGGCTCAAAACGGCGCCCTTTCCGACATAATCGCCTCCGGCGCACGAATTCTCGAATGTGCCTGCGGCCCCTGCATCGGAATGGGACAATCCCCCAATTCGGCGGGTATATCGCTCCGCACATTCAACCGCAATTTTGAGGGACGCAGCGGCACCGCCGACGCAAAGGTCTATCTCGTCAGCCCCGAGACCGCCGCGGTTTCGGCTCTCACCGGAGTGCTTACCGACCCGACTACTCTCGGAAAAATGCCCAAAATCGAACTGCCCGAAAAATTCCTTATAAACGACAACATGATCGACCCGCCCGCTCCCGCCGAGGAAATGAACAGCGTCGAAGTCATAAAGGCCAAACATCAAGGATTTCCCGAGTCCCATGCTCTTGAAGACAGCATAACCGCCGACGTGGTGCTCAAGGTGGGCGATAACATCACCACCGACCACATCATGCCCGCCGGCGCAAAATTCTTCCTACCGTTCCAACATTCCCTATCTGTCCAACTTCTGCTTCGGCGTCTGCGACAAGGAATTCCCCGAAAGATGCAAAAAGCTGGGCGGCGGCTTTGTGGTCGGCGGAGAAAACTACGGACAGGGCTCCTCCCGCGAGCACGCGGCTCTTGTCCCCCTCTATCTCGGAATCACGCGCCGTTATAGTCAAATCCTTCGCGAGAATTCACCGTGCCAACCTTATCAATGCCGGCATAATTCCGCTGACCTTCAAGAACCCCGAGGATTATGATAAAATTTCTCAGGGCGACAAGCTTTCTCTCGCGGGCATCAAAACCGCAATCGAGCAGGACGGCAAAATCGCTCTCAAGGACGACACAAACGGAAATGAATTTGAGCTTGAATGCCCCTGTCCGACCGTCAGAAACAGATGATTTTGGCCGGCGGACTGCTTAAAATGTATAAATAAGAATTAACATAACGTAAGGGGTGAAAAATATGAATGAAGCAATTGTAAAGGCTGCGGCCGAAAAATTCGAAGCGGTTGTCCGCGAGCAGCTCGAAAGAGTCGAGCGCATGAAAGCCGAAAAAGATTTTGTGGATTATGACGCTCTTGACAAGCTTGTCATCGGTATATGCGGCGGCGACGGAATCGGCCCCGTAATCACCAAAGGAAGCCGAGCGCGTACTTAAATTCCTCCTTGAGGACGAGGTAACCGCCGGAAAGGTGGAATTCAAAAGGAAATCGACGGTCTGACCATCGAGCACCGTGCCGAGGTCATGAAAGCCATTCCCGACGATGTGCTTGCCGAGCTTAAGGCCTGCCATGTAATTCTTAAAGGGACCCACCACCACTCCCCGTCAGGGCGACAAGTGGCCCAACATCGAAAGCGCCAACGTGGCCATGCGCAAAGAGCTTGACCTTTTTGCAAACGTTCGCCCGGTCAAAGTTCCCTGAAGAGGGCATCGACTGGACGTTCTTCCGTGAGAACACCGAGGGGCGCATACACACTCGGTTCAAAGGGGAGTTAACGTGAGCGACGATTTGGCGGTAGACTTTACCGTCACCACCTCTCAAGGGCACCGACCGTATTGCTCGGCTCGCCTATGATTATGCCAGAAAAAATCACAAAGACCGCGTATCGGTCATAACCAAGGCCAACGTCATCAAGACCACCGACGGAAAATTCCTCAATCTCTGCAAGGAAATCGGCAAAGGAATATCCCGAAATCACAACCGACGATTGGTATATCGACATAACCACCGCAAAGCTCATAGACAAAAAGCGCCGTACCGACTTCAAGGTATTCATTCTTCCCAATCTCTACGGCGACATCCTGACCGACGAGGCGGCCGAGTTCCAGGGCGGCGTAGGCACGGCGGGCAGCGCGAACATCGGCAAGCGGTACGCCATGTTCGAGGCCATTCACGGCTCGGCTCCCCGCATGGTCGAGGAAGGCCGCGACAAAATACGCCGACCCCTGCTCCATGCTCCGCGCCACCGTTATGCTGCTTTCCCACATCGGAAAGCAGGAGAAGGCCGACCTTCTTTCCCGCGCTCTCGACATTTGTATGTTTGAGGAAAAGAAGCTTGAAATCACCGGCCGCGACACCGGCTGTACCTGCAGCGAATTCGGCGATTATGTTATGGAAACAGTAAAAAAACTTACCAAATAATTCGGTGATAAAATGAAAAACGAGTCAATTTCCTTTTCGGTCATAAAAGACTGCCGAGATATTACAGATTTCTCGGTGAGCTTAAGTCAACGGAATAATTCGCATTTCCTCCCGCGAACTGTCCCAGCGCATGGGGCTGACCGCCTCTCAAATCAGGCAGGATTTCAACTGCTTCGGCGGTTTCGGCCAGCAGGGCTACGGCTATAATGTGGAACAGCTTCATAAAGAAATCGGCTCCATTCTCGGAGTCCACAGCGGTCATAAGGCCATAATAATCGGCGCGGGTAATCTCGGCCGCTTGGTTTCAAATCAAATCACCTTTGAAACAAAGGGTTTTTCCCTTATTGGCATTTTTGACCGTAAGGGAGGCTCTCACCGGTCAAATGATCAAGGGAATTCCGGTCAGACATATTGACGGGCTGGACGAATTCTGCAGAGAAAATCTGCCCGAAATGGCCGTGCTCTGTATTCCTCCCGAAAGCGCCAGAGAGCTTGTTCCCCCTGCTCATTAAGCTTGGGATAAAAGCCTTTTGGAATTTCAGCCACTATGACGTGGCTCTCAATCACCCCGGCGTTGCCGTGGAAAACGTCCATTTGGGCGACAGTCTTATGACGCTCTGCTATAAAATCAACTGACTTGAGGTGCTTTGATGAAACAGATATATGAACAGGGCACCCTTCAGATGGTGCGTTCGCAAACAACCTTGTTTTTGTGGCAAAACAGGACGAGCACGAGGGCAAAACGTCCATTGTCTACCGTATGTATGACTGCGGCACGGGCGGTTTCTCCGGTTACGAGAAGTGTTTTTCTGCTCGCAAAATTCGGAAATATTTTCGAGCAATTCGAAAACGATCCCAACGAATTTATTTCCTGCAAGGCGGTGATTTTGCCCGATTTCCGCACCCTTATAGTGCTAAAAAACGGAAGCGCCGTCATTTACGGGAAAAGGACGGCAAAATCGAGTGGAGCGGCCACGCCCTTTACAAGGATCAGGCTCCTTCCGCCCTTGCCGTCTCCGGGAACACCGTTTGGGCGGCATATAAAAATCCCTCGGCCGTTATTGCCTATTCCGCCGAGCATCATCTCCGCCCGTACCCTCCGTATCGGGGGTGACGGCGATCTTCCCACCGGGCTGTGCGGACTTTATGTGTGCGACGACGGCGCTCTTCGCGTTTGCGCCGCTGACGAAAAAAGATAATTGAGGTCGACACCGAGCGGTTCACCTTTAAAATTATATGTCCTTCACCGACCCGGTCACCGACTATGAGAAAATCAATTCCAACGAATTCGTGCTGACCGAAAAGGCATTTTCAGATTATAGGAGGTTCGTTTATGGAAGACGTCAATCGTCCCGACATACTCGAGTTTATAAACGACAAACAAAAACCGCTCACCTTATCGGTATCGGCGGGGTTTCCATGTGTTCTCTTGCCGAAACGCTGCTTGAAAGCGGTCATAAAATAACCGGTTCGGATATGAAAAACGGCTCGGCGACCAAAAGCCTTTCCAAACGCAAGGTTAAGATTTTCATCGGCCATTTTGCCGAAAATGTCAGAGATGCCGACTATATAATCCGCTCGGCCGCAATTAAGGACGACAATCCCGAAATTGCCGAGGCACGGCGGCTCGGTATTCCCGTTTATTCGAGGGCAGAGGGCTGGGGCGCTCTTATGCAGCGATATAAAAACGCCGTCTGCGTTTCGGGCACCCACGGAAAAACCACCACCACCTCAATGCTGACCCACATTGCCATGGCGGCAAGCGCCGACCCCACCGTCATGATAGGCGGTTCCCCTACCCCTTATCGGCGGCGGCCACCGAGTCGGCAAGGGAGACACAATAATCCTCGAAGCCTGTGAATACTGCAATTCATTTTTGAAATTTTTCCCCACGGTTGCCGTCATCATGAACGTGGAATGCGACCACATCGACTTTTTCAAAGACCTTGACGATGTCAAACATTCTTTCAGGAAATTTGCCCTCAAGACTCCTGCCGACAGAGGCATTGTGGTTGCAAACGCCGACGACAAAAAACACCATGGAAACGATAAGCGGCATTGACCGCAAAATTATAACCTTCGGCATCGACTCCGACGCCGATGTGACGGCTCAAAAAAATAAAATTCAACCACGGAATGGGTGAATTCGATCTCTGCTGCTAAGGCGAAAAACAGGCTCATATCCGCCTGCTCGTGCCCGGCAACACAATATTTTTAAATGCTCTCGGCGCGGCGGCGGCCGCCATTTCAATCGGGCTCGACCCCGATTCGATAGAACGCGGTCTTTCCTCCTACGGCGGAGTTGCACGCAGATTTGAATTTAAAGGGCAGTATTCGGGAGCCATGGTGTATGACGACTATGCTCACCATCCCGGGAGCTCAAGGTGCTTTTCGACATGGCTCAAAGCATGGGCTATGAACGCATAATATGCGCCTTTCAGCCCCACACCTTCACCCGAACCGCCGCCTTTTTCGACGACTTTGTGACTCAGCTTTCCCGCCCCGATATTCTTGTTTTGGCCGACATCTACGCCGCCAGAGAAAAGAACACCACCAACATCACATCCCGCGATCTTGCGGCAAAAATCGACGGCTCATATTATATGCCTGATTTTGACGACATGGTGGAGTTTCTGCGTAAAATCGCCCGCCCCGGCGACCTTATCATAACGGTCGGTGCCGGCGAGCTTGACAAAGGTTTCGGCAAGAGTGGTGGAGGACATTCCCCAGCGCCGCCACACAGCGGGATTTGACTATGGCGTTGAAGTGGGCGGGCTGCGCGACATTGACGACATTAAGATACTCGTCTGTTATCTGCTTAAAACCGTCGGCGCTCCCCTTTCCAGAAGCCTTATTGACGAAGCCATTCAGACCGATGCTCTCGCAAGCTATTGGAATCTGTCCCAGGCTCTTTCCGAGCTTGTCAAGACCGACGCCGTCATCGCAAGCGGCGGAGACGGAGAAAAAAGCTATTCTCTGACCGTCAAGGGCAGAGAGTATGCCGAAATGCTGGAAACCTCCCTTCCCTTTTCGGTGAGAGAGAGCGGGCGGTCAAGCAGGCCACCGCTTTGCTTTTGCAAAGGCAAGAGCTCTTAAGGAAAACGAAATCAACGTTTCCAAAACCGACAAGGGCTATGAGGTCGCAATCATCATCAAGGACGGCGACCTTGAGCTTATGACGGTGAAATTCCTTGTGGCCGACGGAATGCAGGCCGACATTGTTAAGAAAATTTCTTAAGGACCCGTCGGGGCTTTACAAAAGCGTGCTCGACCGTTTGACCTAATAATATTGAGTATATTATGATTTAAATTGCTTTTAAAAACAGTTTATTAAGCTGCCGTAAAAATTGCGGCAGCTTTTTTTATAACAGAAAATACAAAAAATGACACCCTGAGTCCGCAGGTGTCATTTAAGATGAAAATGCCCGCCATTTCTCATGACGGGCATTTATTTTTATTCAGCTCTTATTATTTCTTTTTTTCTGAAAACAACAAGCAGCGCTGCCGATGCGGCGGCAATCACAATAGCTCCTGCCACGGCGGTCTTTTCGCCGGTATCCACATCTCCGTCCCACACGGCATAGAGCGTGATGTCCTCGGTAACAAGGATTATATCGCCCTCGTCATAGGAGGTTCCTCTGCCGTTGGGGTCGGTGTTCCAGCCATATAAGTATCCTTCGTTGGAGAATTCGATGGGGCAACCGATAACCTCATCCTCAATGGGAGCATATCCGGGACCGGAAACAGTCCGCTCAAAGAAGTCGCCGTACTCGTCGTTGGAGTCATAGGTGATTGTGTACTCGACTTCCTCTTCCTCCCAAATGGCATAGAACTCGACAGCCTCGGTAACGCCGTCGACGGCGTCGGTATACTCCTCGCCTTCGCTGAACTCGTCGCCGCTGTCATCGGGATCGGTGCTCCAATGGTCGAATATAAGGCCGTAATCCTCGGCTTCATCAAAGGGATTGTCAATGGTGAAGGCGCTGTAGCTGACGGTTACCTCTTGGGTAACATCGGCAGGCTCAAGGCTCTTTCCGGCATCGGGGAAGTTGGCGTGGTAGATGTTGGTGACATATCTTTCCTCGATGTTGTTCCAAATGGCGAACAGCTTAATCTGCCAAACCTTAATACCGCGTCCGGCAGCATTCTTGTAAAGGGATCTGCTTCCGGTGTTCTCGGCACCTGCGATCATGGCTTCGTTTTCGTCAAGCTTTCTGTCCTCATCGGAGGCATAGACATAATCGAAGAAGTCGCTGCGGGCAGAGGGAGGTGGGATCGTCAACAAACTGTCCGAGGACGGTGCTTACGCTGACGTTTGCCTTCTCGCCGAAGGTAAAGCCGCCCGAAATGGAGGTTCCCCACTCAACGAAGGGGAAGGACATTCCGGTCTTGCTGTTGATATTTGCAAATATGTTTTGGGAGGAAACAAAGGTATCGCTGAGCTGATAACGGTCGGAAACAATCTTTCTCTTGCTTCCGTCGGTAGTCTGGGTACCGCCGTTTCCGTCATAAATGATCCAAACGTCGTAAGGAGTCGAATAGGACTCGGCGTCGGTCAGGCGCTTATAGCTGCGAACCATGGCCTGCTGATCGGCCGAAAGAGCGTCATAGGTGTTTCTTGCCTTGCGGATTTGGTCGGTGCTGTCGGAAGTCACCTGTGCCTTTTCGGGCAGCTCAAGAAGCATGAATTCCATGTCATGAACGGTGGTTTCCCGCTGAGCATAAAGAGTTATGCTTCCGGTCACGGTAAACTCGGCGCCGGCGCATAGGAAGTTCCCGAACCGTCGGCAGCGGTGTTCCAGGAAAGGAATCCCGCAATGTTTGCAAAGTCGTCGGTTGTGAGGGAAATGGTGTTTGTCTTAATACCCTTGGATGCGTCGCCGTATACGATACGGGTGGAGTCCTTGGCCGCCTTGTCGTTGGAATTATAGGTCACAACGGTTTCGGCAAGCTTTGTCCGCTCGGGCAAACAGGGTGAGATTTTCGGTGACGGTTATGCTGCTTCCGGCATCGTAGGAATCGCCCGAGCCGTCGGCCTTGGTGTTCCATTTACCGGAGAACTCATATCCCACGGAACCTCAAAGCCCACAAGGGAATCGATGGAGTCGATCTTCTGGGTGGTCTGTGCATCCCAAGTTTTGATCGATTCCTTCTGCTCCATGGTGCCGGGATAGTTGGAATTGTAGGAGAATTTCATGGCCTGAGCCCACACACCGTAGAGGGTGATGTCGCCGCTCAGCTCGCCGATTTTCTTGTTGACGGCATAGGTTTCGCCGCTTCCGTCGGCAGCGGTATTCCAGCCGACAAGCTTATAGTTATCGGGCTTTACATAACCCTTTGCGGCAACCTTTGCCCAGGTGAGAGTCTTGTAATTCTCGTCGGTTGCAACCTCGGAGAAGTTTGAAGAAGTCAATCCCGAATCGGCGGGATAGTTAAGCTCATAGGTAACGTTGAAACGGGTTTCCTCTTTCCATGCTGCGAGGAAGGAAGAACCGCCCACAACGCCCTCGGCGTCATCGGTATACTGCTCGCCCGCGGGAAGAAGCTCGCCGCTTTCGTTAAGCCATCCGCTGAATACATAGAATTTGTGCTCCTCGGGAATACCGACCTCTTCAAAGGGGTTTTCGATGGTATATCCGTTGTAGCCCTCGTAAACGGTGGAATATTTAACCGAATTTTCGGCCACACCGTCGGGATAGTTGGAAGAATAGGAGTTGGTGAAAGCCGTCTTGTCGGCATTGTCCCAAACGGCATAGAAATTGATCTGCCATGCCTTCACGGGATTTCCGTTTTCATCGCGGCTGACGGCTCTTGCGCCGGTGTTGGTACCGTAGGGATCGGCGGGATCGGCTTCGGCAAGGTCGGCCTTAAGATCATCGGTATTTGTGTATACATAATAGTAGTACTTATAGCTGTGCTCGGCAACCGACTCGTCTCTTGCGAGCATATCGCAAATGAGGTCGACGGTGTCGAAGGACTTACCTTCCTCGAAATTCAGACCGCCCGAAAGGTCGGTGGACCAATTAAGGAAGTTATAGCCCGAAGAGAAGATATTGTTGCCGACGACAGCCTCACGGCCGCCCGCCTTAAAGGCAACCGAAGCGTCTCCCGACTCGGCGGTGCCGCCGTTGCCGTTGTAAACGAGCCAAACATCGGCAAGGCTCGAAAGGGAGGCAATATCCTTCTCAAGCTTATCATAATTTGAAACCTGCGCCTTATCTTCGGCCGAAAGAGCCTCATAGGCGTTCATGGCGTCAAGAACGGCGTTTTGATCGCTCACGGGGATCATATAATCCTCGGGCAGCCCTTCGATGACGTCCGCCACCTGCTGCGACGCCGCGGAATCCGCGAAGGCGCTGAAGGACAGCGAAACGACCGTCAAAAGCATGGCAGCCGCAACCAAAACCGAAATGGATTTTTTCAGTTTCATTAAAAATTCCCTCCAAAAGAACATAATAGAAAAACATGACAAATGTTCTATGTTATTTTACTATAAAACAGGTGTTATGTCAAGTCTTTTCTATCCAAAAAAAGACCATCAGTCGGCCTGTTTTAAAGCATATATTTCCTGTCTCACGGCCTCGGCCTGCTCGTCACCGTCTATAATGTCGATTGCAAGGCGGAATGTGACCGATTCAAAGGGAGCAAGCTCCTTAAGACGGCCGATCTTTCTCATGTTGTCGCGGCCCTCGACTCGGCAGTTTGCCGGCTCGAGACCGAGAACATAATCTCTTGTTCCGGGCATTTTCCACTGGGTGAAATGGTTGAGCGTATCGGCATTGAAGCTTATCTTGACGCCGACTCCCAGTCCCTTGTTGTAGATCGCCACGGCGGTTTTTCCGTCCTTAACGCCGAGACGGTGATAATAACACCGCTCGTCAAAGCCGGGTGTGGGGGCGGGGAAATAATCCCACTCGTCGATTCCCTCGGCGGCGCGCTTGTCTCTCGGAAGGGTGTTTTGGCGGGGATAAGAAGCTCGACCCCTTCGTCAAGCAGCGGGTAACCCATGTTCATATGATAAAGCTGCATGGAAGGCTGGGTGAGACCGCTTTCGTTGGTCACCGTATCGATAATGTATATGGTATTATTCTCCATTTTATTTCTCTGTGAAGAGACATTTTTTCGGCAAAAACAGCCCCTTCTCTCACATCTCCCGAGGCGGTCATGACCGGATGATCTCCCGAATAATCGGCGTTATAGCAAAGCTGCTCGCAGGGGACGTTTCCGATTCTTCCGTGCATTACACACTCCTCGCCGTTGTCGACGCTCGGAGCGCCGGCATTGTCAAGGCCGCAGGTGGTGAAAATCCCGCCGTGAAGGAACGCAGGAATTCGTCCTTATTATAGTATGCGGGAGCGACATAACCCGCAGGCGAGAAAAATCCGAGATTTATTCCCTTATATTCGAGTCTGTAAAGATCGAGACAGCGGTCGGGCACAAAGGTCGCCATAAGACCTTTGCCGTTTTTCATTTGAAGAATTCTCATTCCGTCGCCCTTGCCTCCGCAAAGACGCATTTCCTCCACCGAAAAAAGCTGGCTCAAATGTCCGGTTTTTCAAATCCGTTTATCATAACAGCTATATCCTCCTTTTTGGTACATTGCTTTTGTTATAATTTTTTCAAAGGGACACTTCCCCTTATGCACATTATATTATGCGGCTGCCCGCAAGTCAAGACATTCCGACGGTTTTGTTGAAATCACGGCGGTTTTATGATAAAATAACCAAAAAGGCGGGATTTTCACCGCAAGCAACATATGCTTACCCGAAATGTCGAAGGCAAGGTCGGAAAACCCTTCGGCAAAAGGAGGTTTTTATGCTTAAACTTATACTCGGACGCGCCGGTTTCGGAAAAAGCCGCCGCATAAGAGAGCTTATAGAACAAACCGGAAAGGACTCGGGCGGTCAGATTCTCATTGTCCCCGAGCAATTTTCCTTTGAAACCGAGCGCGCGGCGGCGGAATTTAAGGGGAAAAAGCGAGAGCTTTGAGGTACTCTCCTTTTCAAGACTGTGCGACATTGTTTTCAAAACCTACGGCGGCGTGTGCACCGAAAGCATAGACGACGCTGGACGCATGATTTTCATGTCGGCGGCGGCAGAACAGCTGTCCGACAAGCTTACCGTATACAAAAAAATCATGAAACACCCCGATTTTATCAAGAGCATGGTTTCCACCGTCAAGGAATTTAAAACTGCTCGGTCTCCCCGAGCTTTTGAAAACCGTCTCGGCGGTCATCACCGACGGTTCGCTGAAAAAAAAAGGCTGTCGGAAATCGCCCTTTGTATGAGGGCTATGACGCGCTTATAAACAAAAACTTTTCCGACCCGCTGGACAACATATCGAGAGCCTGCACCCTTCTTGACGGTAAGGATTTTTTCCGCAAAAGACCGTTTTTATCGACGCATTCAAGGGCTTTACCGAGCAGCAGCTCAACCTTATAAAAGAATTATCATATCGGCCGACAGGGTTTACATCACCCTGCCCTGCGACCGTCCGGGTCTTCGTGACCCCGACATTTTCTTTTCGGTCAGAAAAACCGCAAGACAGCTTATGAAAATGTGCGAGGAGCAAAACGTTGCGTATGAGCAGCCCGAAATCCTGTCGCAAAACCGCCGTCACAGCCCTGTTTTGAAGGCCATGGAAAGCGTGGTTTTTGCGGGAGAAGAGGGCGAAATTCCCGAAAACAACGGCTGTATAACGATTTACTCGGCCGACCGCAAATACGACGAGGTGGATTTCGCCGCGTCGGAAATCTCCCGCCTTGTGAGGAACGAAGGCTTCAGATACCGAGAAATTTCTGTTATAGCCAAAAACGCCGACGAGTATTCATCGGCAATCGAAACGGTCTTTTCCCGCCACGGAATTCCCTTTTTCGACGCCCGCCGTCCGGTTTCGGGGCTTCCGCTCATGCTGTCGGCAAAGTCGGCTCTTGAGGTGGTCTTGACGGGGTATTCCACCGAAAAAATACTGTCCTGTCTCAAATGCGGCATAGGACCCCTTTTGCGACGAAGAAATCTTCGAGCTTGAGGACTATTGCTTTTTGTGGAAAATCGAAAGAAGGGATTGGAAAAGCCCCTTTTCAAAAAATCCGAGAGGTATGGAGCAGGAATTTACCGACTCGGACAAACAGACACTTCGGCACCTAAACGACCTTCGAAAGCGCGCCGTGGAGCCGTTTTTAAAGCTCGAGAGCGAGCTTTCGAAAGCGGCATCTTTTGCTGATTGCTGCGCCGCCCTTTTCGGATTTTTCGAAAACGGAAACACGGCAAAGCGGCTTCAAAAGCTGTCGGAGAGCTTTCGGCTTGACGGCGACGCCGAAACCGCCGATCTTAACGAACGTTCGTGGGACGCTTTTGTTTCGGCTTTGACAGGATTGCCCTGCTTTGCGGCCAAAATCCAGCCGATATTAAGAGCTTTTATTCTCTTTTTTCAAATCTTCTGTCCCTGCTCGACATGGGAAGCGCCCCAAAAGGCATGGATCAGGTAGGTGTGGGTTCGGCGGCAAGAATGCGTCCCTCGGCGCCGAGAGCGGTCTTTATTCTCGGTGCAAACGACGGCGTTTTCCCGGGACTATCATCCTCGGGCGGGCTTTTGAGCGACCTTGACAGAGCAAAGCTTTAAAGGCAAAAAGCTGCCGGTGGCCGACCGTTCGGCAAAGGGGCTTTGCGAGGAAGGTTTTTGTTTTACACCGCCGCCTGTGCCCCGTCGGAAAGACTTTTCATTTCATATGTTTCCGGTACCGACGGATTTCCCTCTCCCCCGGTTTTGCAAATAGAAAGCACCTTCGGCATAACCCCGCTCAACTCCGAAAGCCGCGAAAAAATTATCGATTGCGAGTATTCTGCCTTTGAAAGCCTTTTGTAAAGCTATCGCCTCGGCGGGGCAAAATCCGGCGCTCTCAACAATTTTTTAAGGAGCAAAATCCTCCCGACTTGACTCTCTCGAGGCACTTTTGAACCGATTTGACACCGACATTTCGGAGCAGTCGGCCTTGCGGCTTTTTTCCGAACACATTAAGGTTTCCCCACCTCGGTGGAAAATTATCACCGCTGCGGATTTATGTATCTGTGCCGCGCCGGTCTCGGGGCAAGGCTGAAAAAGCCCGTGGAAATAGACAGCCAAAGCCGCGGAACGCTTATTCACCATGTCTTTGAAAAATGTTTTTGAAATTCGGAAGCAAGGGGCTTTCCGCCCTTTCTGATGAACAGATGAAAGACGAGGTTCACGGGCTTGTTTATGACTTTATGAAAACCCGCATGGGCTGTGACAAAATCGAGGGCAGCCTTTGAGTACAGTCTTGAAAACACCGAGCTTTTGCTTTGCATGATAATCGCTCACATGGCAAGAGAAATGAGCGACGGAAAATTTGTCACGCTGCGCTGCGAGCTTCCCATAGGCAGGGGCACAGACGACTCGATTCCCGCCTTTTCGGTTCCGCTTGAAAAGGGCGGGATGTCAGCGTGAACGGCGTCGTCGACCGACTTGACGTATACGAGGACGGCGGCAAGCTCTACTTCAGGGTGGTGGATTACAAAACCGGCAAAAAAGCTTTCTGCCCGACGAGCTTAAATACGGTCTCGGCCTGCAGATGCTTATTTATCTTTTCGCCGCACAGGATTATTTTTCAAAAGCGGGGAAAACCGCCGTCCCCCGCAGGCGTGCTTTATATGCCCGCAAGAGAGGCCGGCATAAGCGACGGACAAAGCGCCGACGATCTTGATAAACAGCTACGCATGAAGGGCATAGTGCTTGACGACGAAAAAATAATAGAGGCCATGGACCCCGGCCGTACCGGCAGGTACATTCCCGTCAGCTTCAGCACCTCAAAATCCGGATTCGGCAACATTCTCTCCTCCTCATATTCCTCCATCGCCTCCGAAAAATTCTTCAAAAGACCAAAGAACAAATCACCGAAATATTGGCGCAAATGGGCGAGGACATACTTTGCGGAAAATTTCCCGCCGACCCTCTTGATTCCGACGGAAACAGCGGCTGTAAATACTGCGACTATTCCTCTGTATGCCCCCACTCGGGACAGACCGTCCACCGCAGCGTGCCGAAGCTCAGCGTTAAACAGAGAAAAATCATTTTACAGGGAGGCGAGCCCGATGAGCAGTAAGTTTAAAGCAACCGAAAATCAACAAAAAGGCCATCGACGGAAAGGGCTCGCTGCTCGTGTCCGCCGCCGCCGGCTCGGGCAAGACGGCCACCCTTGTTGATGACAGGGTCATAAAAAAGCTCACCGACCCCGAAGACATGTATAAAATCACCGACCTTCTCATGGTCACCTTCACAAAGGCTGCCGCCTCCGAAATGCGGTCGAGAATTTCCGCCGCCCTCAATGAAAAGCTGTCTCAGGACATTTCTCCCGTTCTTAAAAGGCATTTGAGAGAACAGGCCGTTCTTCTGCCAAAAGGCCGATATTTGCACCGTCGACTCCTTTTGCAAGAATATCATATCCGACAATTTCGACGTCCTTTCGCTCCCCGGATTTCAAAATAATTCCCGACCCCCAGCTTGCCCATAATGAAGGAACAGGCGCTGACCGACACGGTGGAGTATTTTCTGTCGGTAAAAAAGACGGAGTTTTCCTCCCTCATGAAATTACTTGCCACCGATTCGAGACTTGAAAACATACGCTCGGTCATTTAATCGATCCACGATTATATGCTGACCCTTCCTTCCCCGAGGAATGGAAGGAAGATTGCATTTCCATGTATCGGGGCTTTTCCTCGGCGGAAAATTTGAATGGGGAAAATATATGCTTTCCTCCCTTTACGCAAGATTTAACAGCACCGCCGACCTTATAGAATCGGCATTAAACGACATTTCCCGAGACGACGTGCTGCGTGCAAAACGCTCGGGCGACCTTGAAACGTGCCGCGATTACTGCCTAAAATGTGCGGCAAATTAAAGGAAGGCTCCTTTGCGGAAATTGCGGATTTTGCCGCGGCAGGAAAACCCGTCAGATGGAGCGAGAAGCTATATTCAAAAAAAAAAGAAAATTTCGACCCGTCTCTTGCCGAAAAGGCCGAGCAGGTCAGAGCCAATTTGCAAAAACTCTCGAAAAGGCAAGGAAAGTTCTTATCTTTTCGCAAAAGGACTGTGCAAAGGAGGCAAGACGGCTCACCCCGTATATAGAGCTGCTTTTGAAGCCGCCGACCGTTATTCCGACCTTCTTGCGGCTCAAAAGCGGGAAAAAAAATTATCTTGATTTTGCCGATCTCGAGCACCTGACCCTAAAGCTGCTCGCCGTCAGAGAAAACCGAAAAGACGACTCTCACTCCCTTCGCAAAACCGTTTCCGACAGATTCAGGGAGGTTCTTGTTGACGAATATCAGGACACAAACGACCTTCAGGACGAGATTTTCCGCATAATCTCCGACGACCGCAAAAAGCTTTTTTGCGTGGGAGACGTCAAGCAAAGCATCTACGGTTTCCGACGTTCCAACCCGAAAAATTTTCTTTTTCGCTGCTCGACAGCTATGATACTTTTGACGGAAAAAGCTGCCGTTCGAAAATTATTCTTTCTGAAAATTTCCGAAGCCGAAAGGGCGTTTGCGGCGCCGTTAATTTCATTTTTCAAAGGTCATGTCCAAGGAATGCGGCGACATCGATTATAACGAGGAGCACGCACTAAACGCCGCGGCGAAATTCCCCGAAAGAGACATGAACGATGTGCAGATCGACATTATAGACCTTGATGAACAGGACGAACGAACAATTCTTCAAACCGAGGCCGACCGAGTTGCCGAAATTATAAAGGATATGCTTGAAAAGGAATGTATATCCCGAAAGGGCAAGCTTGAAAAAGCCGAATTTCGGCGATTTTTGCGTTCTCATGCGCACCGTCAGGACACGGCCAAGCCCTTTGCCGACAGGCTGTCGGAGCACGGAATTCCCTGTTCATATTCCCATTCGGAGGATTTCTTTTTCCATTCCCGAGGTTTCGAAAATGATGTCGGTTCTCAAAGTTATCAACAATCCCCTTGACGACATTGCGCTTTTTGTCGGCCATGATGTGCCCGATTTTCGGTTTTACGGCAAACGAGACTGCCGAAATACGCGCAAAAACAGAAAATGCAATATGTACTCGGCGCTGCGGCTTTCGGCCGAGTCGGGAAATAAAAAGGCTCGGGACTTTCTCGGACTTGTTTCCCTCCTCAGAAAATATTCCGCCACCCACACCGTCGACCGCCTTATAGCAAAAATATATGACGACACCGGTCTTCCCGAAATTTATCTGACCGAAGAGGGCGGAAGTCTTAAAAGGCAAAATTTGCTGCGGCTTCGGGACATATCCCTTGACCGCGTCAACGAGGGATATGATACCAATTTCGAATTTCTGCGCTTTGCCGAAAAGGTGCAAAAGGAGAAATAAAACTGTCGGCCGACCCCTCCGACGGCGAGGGCGGCGGAGTGCGCATAATGAGCATACACCACTCAAAGGGATTGCAGTTCCCCGTTGTTTTTCTCGCGGGACTGACCAAAAGAAAAATACCGACACATCGGCCTTTCAGCTTGATCAAAAATACGGTGTGGGTCTTAAAATCTATGACCCGAGCACCCGAAAAATCCTCCACCCTTATGTTCGAGGCCGTAAAATCGGCAAAAGCCAAAAGCGAAAGCTCGGAGCTTTTTGAGAATTTACTATGTTGCGGCCACCCGCGCCATAGACAATCTTTTTATAATTGCCTGCGAAAAAGAACGCGGAAAGCGCCCTTAAAAACGCCTCGGCAGCGCTTGGTTCGGACTACGGCGGGAAAAACCGTCCCATCGACCCGATTATCGTGGAGGACGCGCCCTCCTTTTCGTCTCTTGTCTACTGCTGCGCGCTGCTTCATCCCGACGGAAACAACTTCGCTCGGAGCTTGGCGCGAATTTTTCTCCCGACGACGCCGAAAGCCCGATAACGGTCAATCATCTTCATTCTTCCGACGTGGAAAGAAGCGTTGAAAAAGGAGACCGAAACGGCCGTTTTGTCGGAGGAAGTCGACGAAGAATATCTCGAAAAGCTTAAAAGGCGACATGAAATATGAATATGATTTCAATGCGCTGTCGGCTCTTTTGTGCAAAAAATTTCGGTGTCGGCGCTGACCCACAAATCAAAACTCAGCGAAAGCTTTGCGATGCGTCCCGCATTTTTGCAAAACGAGGCGTTGTCGGCGGCGGAAAAGGGCACGGCAATGCACAGCTTTATGCAATATTCCGATTATATCTCGGCGAAAACGATTTGGAAAACGAGATTTTTGTGCTTAAGGAGCAACGGTTCCTTTCTCCCGTTCAGGCCGACTCCCTCGACCGAAAAAAGCTTGCGGCTTTCTTTGAAAGTGAGCTTTTCGCACGCATGGAAAATTCCGAAAAGCTTCTGCGAGAGCAGCGGTTTATTATGGAAATTCCCGCCCGCCGTCTCGATCCGACCCTTCCCGAAAAGGTTGCAAACGAGCCTATTGCCGTTCAAGGTATTGCCGACTGCATATTTTTTGAGAACGGACAGCCGATAATCGTCGACTATAAAACCGACCTTGTAAGCGACGAACAGGTTTTAAGGGAGCGATATTCGGCTCAGCTTGACATATATGCCGAGGCCTTTGAAAAAAATTCTGGGACAAAAGGTTCGGCAAAAGCTTATATATTCCTTTGCCCTTTCAAAAACAATCGAGCTTTAGACAAAATCCCCCGCCTTAATCAAGGCGGGGATTTATTTATGTGCGTCAGCCGAAATATTTAAAACAGGGCATATATTCAAGCTTAAACTTGCTTATTTCCCTCATGCGGTCTATCTTGGCCTTGGTGTCGGGGTCGGGCTCGACACCCTCGCGGATGTATTTGTCGAGAGTTGCGTATGTAAAGCCGAGATTGTCCTCGTCGGTTTTGCCGCAAAGCCCGTCGATAGGCGGTTTTTCGATAAATTTCTCGGGAAGTCCGATGTATCTTCCCATGGCCTTGACCTCGGTGACGGTGAAACAGGAAATGGGGCTGAAATCTCCGGCACCGTCGCCGTAGCGGGTGGCGTATCCCACATAGTCCTCGGAATAGTTGCAGGTGTTTGCCACGCGTCCGTTATTGGACTGGGAAACGGCATAAACCGCCGCCATTCTTATGCGGGCGGGAAGGTTAAACCTTGTCTGCTGCGTAACCTCAAAGGACTCGCCGATAGCCTTATAAACTCCGTCCACCGCGTCCTTAATGTTAACGGTATAATTCTTTATGCCGAGAAATTCGCACAGATCCTTTGAATAGTCAATGTCAAACTGCTCGCCCTGGGGCATCATAACGCCGATAACACGCTCTTTTCCGAGAGCCTTAACGCACAGCGCCGCCGTTATCGAGCTGTCCTTGCCGCCGGAAATTCCGAGCACCGCATTACAGCCCCTTGCCGTTTTGTTCAAACCAATTTCTGATCCATTCCACGCATTTTTTCGGTTGCGTCCTTTGCATCAAATTTATACATCTTCCTAACCTCGCTTTAATAAATATTAAAAAGTCGCAAGACTTTATTTCAACGTTATGACGGTCACGCCGTCCTCACCCTCGCCGTACATTCCGCGGCGGAAACTTTTACGCTTCTGTGGGTCTTAAGGTGGGTTCTCACGGCGTTTTAAGCACGCCGGTTCCCTTTCCGTGAATGACGGTTATTGTCTCCACACCCGAAAGCAGAGCCCCGTCGATAAAATTGTCAAGCTCTATAATGCCCTCGTCGGAGGCCATTCCCCTTATGTCAAGCTCGGTGGACACCTTTCGCAGAGCGCGGGATTCCACACCCTTGACCGACCTTTCTTTAAAGGACTCGGGAATAACGTTCTTTTCGCTTTCGAGAAGCCGTAGATTATCAACCGACACCTTGGTCTTTATAATGCCCGCCTGCACAAAGCAGCTGCCGCTTTTTGTCGGGAAGGGACAGCACCACGGCATTTTTGTCGATGTCGGCAATGAGCACGTTGTCGCCGATTTTAAGGGGTCTTGGCAGCTTATATTTCGAAGAAGTCTTTTCCACCGGGTCGGCCGCCTTTTCGGTCTTTTTCAAGACCTCTTTTGGCCGCCGCCTTGGCCCGACGGACATTTCCGCGGCATTTTCGGTTTTGGACTGCTTTTTATGTCCTCAAGCTCGTTTAAAAGTCTCGACGATTCGGCTCTTGCCGACTCGGTAATCTCTTGCCTGTTTTCTGGCGTTTTCAAGAATTTTTTGCGTTCCTTTTCAAGGTTTTCCCGCTCGGCCTTTGACTTTCTTTCAAGCTCCTTGGCGCTCGAAAAAGCTCTCTTGCCTTTGCCCGCTCGCTTTCAAGTCCTGCGTGGGACTGCTGGAGCGTTTCGACAACCTGCTCAAATCTTCTTGTTTCGCCGGAAATGAGTCCCTTTGCCTCGTTAATGACGCTTTCGCTCATGCCGAGATGAGAAAGAATGGCAAAGGCGTTGGATTTTCCGGGCAGACCTATAAGCAAGCGATATGTGGGGCTTAAGGTGTTCACGTCGAATTCGCAGCAGGCGTTTTCCACGCCCGCCGTCTCAAGAGCATAGGCCTTAAGCTCGGGATAGTGTGTCGTGGCCGCAACTCTCGCTCCCCGACGGCGCATTTCGTCTATGATCGCCGTGGCAAGAGCGGCTCCCTCGGTTGGGTCGGTGCCGGCGCCCAGCTCGTCGAGCAGCACAAGACTTTTCCGTCGCACACCTTGAATATCTCGATTATATTCGTCATGTGCGCCGAAAAGGTGGAAAGCGATTGTTCGATGCTCTGCTCGTCGCCGATGTCCCAAGTATGCGGTCGAAAACCGCCACGCTGCTTTCGTCGGCAGCGGGAATCATCATTCCGCACATTGTCATCAGCGTCAAAAGCCCGAGGGGTTTTAAGGGTCACGGTTTTTCCGCCGGTGTTGGGTCCCGTTATGATCAGCGTGTCAAAATCCTCTCAAGCCTGATGTCGGTGGCCACCACCTTTTTGGGGTCAATCAGAGGATGACGGGCTCTTTTTGAGATTTATTTTGCCTTCGTTGTTGACAATCGGCTCGCTGGCCTTCATGTCAAAGGCAAGCTTTCCTTTGGCAAAAATAAGGTCGAGACGGATAACGGCCTCATATCCCGCCTTAATGCTTTCGGCAAATCCCGCCGCCTCCGACGACAGCTCGGCAAGAATTCGGTCGATTTCCTCTCTTTCCTTGGCCTCCAAAATTTTTATTTGGTTGTTGGCCTCCACAACCGACATAGGCTCGACAAAAACCGTCGACCCGTCGAAGAGGTGTCATGCACAAGACCTGCCACCTCCGAGCGGCACTCGGCCTTGACGGGAACGACAAATCTGCCGTCTCGTATGGTAACAATGGGCTCCTGCAAAAACTTCTGCACCGTTTTTGAATGTATCATTCCGTCGAGTTTATCTCGGATTTTGTCGCCTTGAGCCTTCTTCTTTTCTCCTTATGTCGAAAAGCGCGGGAGAGGCGCGGTCGCTTATTTCCTCCTCGCTTATAATGGCGTCGTTTATTCTGTCCTCAAGATATTTGTTGGGAAAAAGCGCCGAAAAATAGGGCATCAGAGCCGTGTCGTCGGGGCAATGATTATCCCTCCACTGGGACAGCGAGCGAATGACCCTCAGCACCGAGGCGACATTCAAAAGCTCCCCCTGCCGAAAAGAACTCCGCCGGAGCAGGCGCGGGACAGCTGACCGTTAACGTTGACGGTTCCGCCGAAAGAGGGCGCCGAGTATTTGGCAATCAGCTTATAGGCCGAAAGAGTCTCGCTCTGAAGTCTTTTTACCTCATAAAAATCATAGGAAGGCTCGAGAGCCTCTGCCGCCTGTTGCCGTCGGCCGTGGCCGCCTGCTTTTTCAGCAGCGTCAGCACCTTCTCAAAATCAAGAGTATGTATATGTCGTTTTGTAAAGCTCTTCCACGGCTTTTCTCCTTATGATGTGATGGTTTCGTAAAAATCAAGTGTATTAAAGCTTCTTTCAAGGCGAAGCCTTACATATTCCCCGTTATTTTGACAGCTCTCCCAGCTTTTCCTCGGGGAGCGAAAAGAAAATGCTTTTTCATGCCGTTGTCGGAAATAAGCCGCAAAGCCGAAAAGAATATCCCTGCAAAGCGCCTTTCCGCCCTTTTGTGCTCGGCACAAAATACCGTACCCTCATGCATATCGAAAAACAGATTTTCCTCTCTTCCGCAAATTCCGCAGCCCGAAAGGTCCGGACGGTAGCCCGAAAGCCGCATCATCTGCATCTCGAAAATCGCCTTTATCTGATTTTCGGGCAGCCTTTCCTCCTCGAGAAATTTGAGGCAGTTGAGCATAAGCCTGAGAAAATCCTCGGCCGGCTCGTCGCTTGGACAAAGCACCCCCGCAAGCTCGCAAAAATATTGGGCGAGAGACAGCTTTTCAAGACTGTCGCGAAGTCCGAAAAAAAAGACCTCTTTGGGCGACGCCTCGCTCACCCGAAAGGAATCCTTGAAGGGGAAAAAACAAAATCGGAAAAACAGAGCAGTCCCGTGGAGGACGCCGATTTTCCGATTATTTTTCTTGCTCCGGTGGCAAAGGCCCGTATAAGACCCGCCCTCTCGTAAGCACGGTGATTATGCGGTCGCTCTCACCCGTGTGGCGCTCCCTTATAACCAGTCCGTCGGTGCGAATTTTTTCCTTCACTGTTTTTCTCCGCAAAAAGTTGTTTTTAACATTACAGAGGGCGAGATAATCGCTCACCCTGCCGGTGGAATAAAATCTGTTCCACGCCTTTTTGCAAATCGTTTTCGGACATTTTCATCCCTCCGAAAATATTTTTTGCAAAAAGACGATTTTATATTTGAGGTAATTTAATCCAAGCCGAAATTGTGAATGGCGGCCCGCTGATTTCTCCAGCCCCCTCTCACCTTGACCCAACAGTTAAGGTTGACCTTACAGCCGAAGAAATTTTCCATATCCCGCCGCGCAAGGGTTCCGACCCGCTTGAGGGTTTCGCCGCCCTTGCCGATTATAATGCCCTTGTGTGTTTTTTTTTTCGCAAAAAATCGTGGCGTCGATGTCGAGAATTCCGTCATCCCGATCCTTGAACCGTTCTATAACCACGGCCGTTCCGTGGGGAATTTCCTTGTCGAGGGTTCGAGCAGCTTTTCCCTTATAAACTCGGCCGCAAGCACCCTTTCGGGCTGGTCGGTGAGGGTGTCCTCATCGAACATATGTATGCCGTCCTCGGCAAACTTGTCGATTTCCTCCATAAGACCGAAAGCCGTCGCCGTTTTTGGCCGACACGGGCAACGGCGGCAAAATCGTAAAGCTTGTTATATTCGAGAATGACCGACAGAAGATCGGTTTTCTCCTTTATCAGGTCGATTTTGTTTATGACGAGAATGGCGGGCTGTTTTTTTTTTTGAGCTTTTTGCAAAGCTCTTTTTCGATTTCGGACGGCTTCTTTTCGGCGTCGACAATGAGCAGACAAAGCTCCACATCGCTCATGCCGTCTCCCACCGCCTTGACCATGTTTTCTCCCAGCACGGTTCTCGGCTTGTGAAATCGGGCGTGTCCACAAAACATATTGATTGTCCCCGACGGTCAACACGCCCATGACCCTTGTTCTGGTTTGTCTGGGGCTTGTCCGAAACTATGACCACCTTCTGCCCGAGCAGTCGGTTCATTATGGACGACTTACCCGCGTTGGGGCGCCCGATTATGGCAACAAATGCCGATTTTTGTTTTCCCAAAATATCTTCTCCGTTTAGTTAAGGGTATAGGTTTGACGATCTCGGAAGACCCAGCTGTTCCATGGTTTCTTCCTTTTCTCTCATTCTGACAGCCTCGATGCCGCCGGCCTCGTGATCGTATCCGAGCAGATGAAGCATTGAATGAGCGGTGAGATAGGCCATTTCTCTGCGGAAGGAATGGCCGTATTCCTCCGCCTGAGCATAGGCCTTCGGAATGGAAATGACTATGTCGCCCAGCATTTTCGCTCCCGTTTCGGGATCCACGTCGTATTCCCTGTTTTCTCCGAGGGGAAGGACAGCACGTCGGTGGTGCGGTCGACGTTTCTGTGCTTAAGATTTATCTCGTGCATCTGCACGTCGTCCACAAAGGAGATGTCAACCTCTGCGCTTCCTTCAAAGCCCTCCATAATGAGCACGGCATTGCAGCAGCGGCGAAGCAGCATTCTTATTCCGTGTGGAATTTTTCTTTCCTTCTGTTTGTCACCTGAAAACTACCTTGGTTTTTTTCCATTTTTCTTCTCCCTTCGTTTATCTTGATTTTCTGCTTTGATTATATCGGTCATAAGCCTTGATTATCGACTGCACAATGCTTATGCCGAACAACGTCCTTTCGTTAAGTGTGATAACCGCCACGTCGTCGATATTTTTAAGCACCTTTGTGGCCTCTACGAGTCCCGACCTGTGACTGTCGGCAAGGTCGATTTGGGTAATGTCGCCGGTTACCACTATTTTCGAGTTGAATCGAGACGGGTCAGAAACATCTTCATCTGCTCGGGAGTGGTGTTCTGAGCCTCGTCGAGAATTATAAAGCTGTCGTCAAAGGGTGCGCCCTCTCATGTGGGCGAGAGGAGCCACCTCGATGTTGCCCCGTTCTGATATTTTGTGAAGCTTTCGGCTCCGAGCATATCAAAAAGCCCGTCGTAAAGAGGCCGCAGATAGGGGTCGACTTTTTCCTGAAGATCGCCGGGAAGAAAGCCCAGCTTTTCTCCCGCCTCAACGGCAGGACGGGTGAGCACAATGCGGCTTATATCCCCCGCTCGGAAGGCCATGACCGCCATGGCAACCGCAAGATAGGTCTTGCCCGTTCCCGCGGGACCCACCGCAAGAGTTATTGTATTATCCCTTATTGCGTCGACATATTTCTGCTGACCGAGGGTCTTGGGCTTGACGGGACGACCCTTTGAAGTTATGCAAATACATCCGTTTTCCGACAGCTTTGCAAGCTTATCCTCATCTCCGTCGTCCACAAGAGACAGCACATATCCCACATTCTGCTCGTTAAGGGTCTCACCCTTGTTGAGCATGAGAAGCAAGCTGTTGACCGCCCTTGCCCGCGGGAAACGTTTTCGGCGTCGCCCGAAATTTTCATTTCTCCGCCCCTGACCGTAACGGTGACCGAATAGGCGTTCTCTATTTGTTTTATATTGTGTCGAAGCTCCCGAAAAGAGCCGCGGCCTGTTCCATACGGTCGATATTCAAAATCTGCTCTGCCACTTGATCCGCCCTTCATGTCTTTCGAAAAAATTTTGTCGTCTTTCAACAAGAAAAAAAATAATTTTTATGTATTATATCACAAAATCTTTGCGTTCGTCAAGTGTCAGAGGGGAAATTCATGTCAATTTTTTGATTTTCGCCGATATTTTGCTCACAAAGAAATTTAACCGTCAATTCGGCGCCCTCACCGTCATAATTCACCTCGTCGGTGCGGGAGAAAATTTCGCTTTGCCCCGCCATTTCGGCAATAATGCCGTCGGCCGTGCTTTTTGCCTCCGAAAGCGCCTGCTCCTCGTTTCTCAAAAATGTCTGCTCGGCCGTTTCGAAAACCTCGGTTTTGTAAACTCCCACCGGAAGCTTTTCCCCGAAAACCGTCAGCGGAACATACTCGGTCTGCTTTTCGAAATTCTCAAAGCCGTAGGAAAAATAAAGCGGAATGTCCGCACCGAAAAAGTAAATAAGACGTTTTGTCTTTTTCCGACCCGTTTTGACCGTAACGGTTTTTTCGAAATTTTCCTGACCCGCACCGTGCTGCTCACCTGAGCCTTGACAACACCCTCGGCCGCTCTGAACACGGTGGTGCCGTCCTTATATGTAACTATTCGCTGATAAGCACCTGTCCCTTGGTCACCGCCTCGCCGGGCTTTACAAGCGCCTCTCCCGAGCTTGCCAGAATTTCGGTTATTACCCCGTCGCAAAGGGCCGTTATGTTTTGCGGCTCGGCCGTTTTTTGTCGGGGGCGCCACCCGCTCCTTCACGTCCACATAAAGGGTGGTTCCCATGGGGTTTATCGACATCCATGAAAGCTCGGGATGATTTAAAATTATAAGCTGGGCGGTGTTTTCCTCGTCTATGCCGTCCACACGGGTTCCCCTCTTTATGCCGGCCTCAAAAGCATGGCCTGCACGTCGCTTTGCGACAGCGTTTTGTTTCCCGACACCTTAATGCTCCACACCGAGCCCGAAAGAAACCAAAGCAGCAGGAAAAAACCGCCGCCCCGGTCGGCAGACCGAAGCGTCGGCGGTATTTCCCTAAGCAAAAAGGTAATCCGTGTTTTCGACCACCCGCATTTTGACTCCCGTTCTTTTGGCCGCCGAACGGAGATTTTTATATTCGCTTATGCCGCAGCAAAAGCCATGCCTTCCCCTTCGGGTCTCACCTGCCATATATCCCTGTCGGCGGTGGCGCAGAGATTTAAAACCTTTCGGGAAATCCGCCATTTATCCCGACCTTTATATAGCCCTTAATATACGAAAGAATTTTTAAAAGCATAAAGGTCTCCTATTCAAACTCCACCGACGAAAAAATCCCGCATATTTCGGCGCGGTTTCTTTTCAAACTCGGTTATGGTAAGCCCACGCCCCTTAAACACGGTTATTTTTGAGCCGGTGTCAAAGCGTATTATGTCGGAGCCGTATTCGATAACGCCGCGGCACCCGTCCACCACGCCGCGGTTGTCGGAAAAAATTTCTACGCATGATTTCTCGGTCAAGCTTTCGGCGGCCGATTTAAGCGCACCCTTAAAGCCCTTTTCTTTTCCATTTCATCACCGCCAATATATTTTGATATAATATATGCAAAACGGCGGAAATTTATTTTAATCGGCTTTTTATGTCTCCGAAAATACTGTCGCCCATAGCGGTCTGTTTTGTAAAATCCATGGCCTCGACATACCGTTTTTCTATTTGGTCGTGAACCGCCTTTGCCTGTGCCAAAATTGCCGATGCCGATTTAAGCAGCTCGGCAGACGCCCTTTTGTTAAAAGCGCAGTCTTGAAGAAAATCGTCCGAGCTCGGCTGTGTTTTCAAACCTTTTGCATGAATTATTTTGTTGTCGGTGTCTATTTTTATTCCGGGAGCGGCGGCGGTGCAGAAAGCGATGTCCTTTTCGGGGATGAGAACATGGTCGATTTTTCTTGATGGATTAAGGGCGCAGGGGCAAATCACCGCATCAAGCCCGAGACGGCGCACTCTCGCCTCGATAACCGACATGATGACCGACGACGCTCCGCCGAAAGCGTCCTCAATGACAACGACCCGTCGGCACAGCTTTTGGGGAGTCTTTGAAAATGTGACAAGCCCTTTTGGCGTTATGCCCGAAAGAAAGGCTTTTCTTTGTTTGCCCTCTCCCTCGATTTTTTTTGCCGAGGTATTTATCGCACAACCGTTCGGCAAATTTTGCGGCCTTGTCAAAATCCACGCAGGCACAATCCGCCGAAAAGCTGTCGTCGGCAAGACTTCCCGCAGCCCTTATAAATCTCGACGCCTTTTTGTGCAGTCTCGCGCAGGCCTTGTAAAAGCTCGGTAAGCTCCTTTCGGCTTTTGCCGAGCTTTTCACAGTCAAAGCAGTCGCCAAGCGCAACCACCCGCTCACATACTCCGGGATAAATCGGATCCATAACATGGGGCGCCGTTCCGTCGGCAATTCCCGAACGCGCCTTCAAAAAACTCACGGCGTCGAGTGAATCGGGATCGGAAGAGCAATAAAAAGCTCGGGAACCTCGCCCTTGCCGTAAAGCTTTTCCGAAAGGCGTTTCATAAGGGTGGATTTTTCCCGTTCCGGGGCCTCCCTTAAGTATGTAAAGGAATCCTTTTCGGGATCGTAAAGAGAGTCGAAGCAGGAGAAAAAGCCCTCGGCTGAATTTGCACCGGCAAAAATTCCGGCGAAAATTCCCTTATCTTTTCAAATTTTTCAAGCATAAAAAACACCCCTGAACAGTTTGATAACATACTATTCAGGGGTTTATTCTTTTGTTACCGAAGCAAATCAGCCGCCGATGGAATACTTCTCGGCATAGGCATTGAATTTTTGACAAACTCGCCGTTTTCCTCGTTTCGCATTTTTTTGAGGAATTTATGGGAATCAAGCTTTGACGATTTAAGCTGCAGGGTGTAGACCGCGATGTTTGAGCAATGGTCGGAGACCCTTTCGAAATTGGTCAGAAGGTCGGAAAACACAAAGCCCATCTGTATGGTACATTCGCCCCTTTGCAGGCGGTCGACATGACGCTCCATCATTTCCTTTTTAAGCTTGTCTATAACCTGCTCAAGCGGCTCGACGTCGCTTGCAAGCTCCTCGTCTGTCTTTACAAAGGAGTCTACGGTTATGCCCAAAGTCTCTCTGACGGCCGAAACGATAAGCCGCAAATCCTCCTTGGCAGGGACCGAAAACACGATTTTTTATCCTTTATTTCCTGCGCCGCCTCGCTTATATTGCGGGCGTGGTCGCTGATTCTTTCAAGATCTCCGATGGTGTGAAGCAGACGGGAGACCGAATGGGACTCGCTGTCCGAAAGCTCGCCTCTCGACAGTCTGACAAGATAGGTGCCGAGCTTGTCCTCATATTTATCGGTCAGCTTTTCGAGAGCCCGTATGTGCTCGACCTTTTCCTCGTCGTAAACCTCAATAACCTCAAAGCCTCGGTCATGGCCGTTTCGGGTATACTCGGCCATTTCGTTGGTCAGCCTGTGACATTCGAAACTGCAAAGGGCCGAATTTTGGAAAAGGCGCTCGTCGAGAAACACCGTGTGGGTGTTTTTGTCGCCGCTTTTGACCGTCTTTTCGCAAAGCTTTATCATGGGATTCTTAAAGGTAAAAAAGCAACGGTGTTTACAAGGTTGAAAACGGTGTGAACCACCGCAACGCCGATCATGGAAATGGGGTCGGCAAAAATGTTCGGAGAAAAGGCCATGGCAATATACATCAAAATGATACATACTATTCCGCCGATGGCATTGGTGTAGATGTGCATGGCAACCACCCGTTTTGCGTCGCGGCTGGTTCCGATGCTGGAAAGCAGCGCCGTCATGCAGGTTCCGATGTTGGCGCCGAGCACGAGCGGAATTGCGATCTGATAGGTTATGGGAGAGCCGGTTGCGGCGGCGGCAAGGGTCATTGCCTGAACAATGGCTACGGTGGCGGCCGACGACTGAATAACGCCGGTAAACACTGTTGACACAAGGAAGGCAAGCATGGGGCTTGTGAAGGCGGTGAGCATGCTTTGGAAGGCCGGGTCCTGTCTGAACCGCTCCATGGAGCCGCTCATCATGTCCATTCCCGTCATGAGAACGGCAAAGCCGATGAGTATAAGACCGAGATTGCGTTTTTCTTTCCCTTTTTGCAAACATTCGAGTATAACTCCCACAAGGGCAAGTATGGGAGCAAAGGTCATGGGCTTTAAAAGGGTCAGGAAGAAATTGTCGCCCTGTATTCCCGTCAGCGTCAGTATCCAAGAGGTGAGCGTGGTTCCGACGTGGGAGCCCATTATCATGCCGAAGGTGTCGGCAAATTCCATTATACCGGGTTTACAAGACCCACAAGCATGACCGTCATGGCGGACGACGACTGAATGGCAATGGTCATTCCCGCGCCGACCAGAAAGCTTATAAATCCGTTTTTGGTGACCTTTTTAGGGTGCGGTCAAGGGCGCCGCCGGCCATTTGCTCGAGGCCGCCCGACATGGCGCTCATTCCGTAAAGGAAAATGCCAATCCGCCGAAAAGCTCGGCGAACATCAAAAGCAGATCAGTTGATGTCATATTTCATCCTCGAATTTCTTTCTCACATACAAAAGAGCCCCGAAAAACCTCTTCCCGAGCGGGGAAAAGCCTTCAGAGCCGCCGTGTCAGAATTTTTTTTAAAAGGAAAACCCGCCAAACCCGTTTTGAAGCCGTTTCAAAACAAGTTGCAATAAATAATATAAACGTCATTTTACGGCAGGTTTTTAAGGAAATCATAAAATCGTTCTATCTGTCCAAATTACATCTTTACTTTACTACATCGCACCCGTTTTTTCAAGTGAGGTTTACGACTTGTTACTTTTTCTTGCACTAATTACAAAAACGATGTAAATTTTTTCGTAAAATCATATATAAATTTCAGCTCTCATACATCTGCGTTACGCGCCAAATATTACCGAGAACGTTGTGAAGGGGCGACGAGCAGTATTCGCATACCCGCGCCGACGGCGACGAGACGGGCGCTCCGCAGTTTGGGCAGTTTGCGGCCACAGTTCCGTCCCCCGATTTTCGGGTGAAAAGATAGCAGACATTAAATCTGCTTTGCACCGTTTTCCGTCGACAAGGTGCTGCACCGCCGCCTGAAAAAACAATTTCCCGCTCTATACCGGTGACGTTATACTTGTTTATAACAATATTGTGTATCAAAAAGCCCGTCCTTATCCGAAAGGTTTTTCTTTATGTAATCGGCAATTTCGCCCTTGACCTTTGACAGATTGAAATCGGGAAAATCCCTGAGGATTTTGGCAAAAGCAGCTTGTCAAAGCCGCTGAGCGACTTGGGTTTCTGCTCGCAAAGCTCGTCCTCGCCGGCGGCAGTCAAAAAGCTGCGACACAAGACCGCCGAATTTTTTTTTTGCCCGCCTTACCCCTCTGTAAACCCGCAGCTGCGGCGGCAATAATGACCAGCGGACCGTGATTTGAACGATATGTTCCGTCAAAAATTCTATCATTTTTCCTCCCGAAAAAAGCCGACGAAAGACCAAAGGTCCGCCGTCGGCCGAATGTTTCGCAAAAATTATTTAAACAGCTTTGCCACCTCGGGAACAAGCTTCTTTATTTCGATAAACAGGTGTTTATGCAAATATCATAGTTGAGCTTGTCGCCCCAACGGCGGTCGGTGTAGAATTCATAATATTTCGAGCGTTCCTTGTCAAGGGCAAAGAATGTGGCGTTTCATCTCCTTTTCGGTCAGCTTTTCATCGTCTCCGCTGCGCTCCATGCAACGCTTTACGCGGCTTTCGATATCGGCATAGACGAAAATTCTGAAGGGATTGTAATCGCGGAGAATATAGTCGGCACAGCGCCCGACGATAACACAGTCGGATTTTTCGGCCATGCTCTTTATGATTTCGCTCTGAGCGCCGTAAATCGTCTGAACCTGCTGAAAAGCGTATTCACCCACATATGAAATGCTCTGCCCCGTTGTTATGGGATAGAGATAGTGGGGACGGTGCTCGATAACCTGCTTTACATACTCCTCCGAAAGGGAGGTGTGCTTGGAAATTTCGGTGATGATCTCCTTGTCATAGTAGTCAATATTAAGCTCCTCGGCAAGGCGGCGGGCAAGCTCTCTTCCTCCGCTTCCGAATTCTCGGCCGACGGTGATTATTTTATTCATAAGATCAACTCCTTTGTATTCACAGTATATCACAATTTTTTCGCTCGGTCAAAGGATTTTTTTATACTTTTTGGTTAAAGATTTTTGAGTTGTTGACATTTTGTCCTTACGCTGATATAATCAAACCGAACAGAATATTCGACAGAGCGGCTTTAAAACAAAAGCCTTAAAGGGAAGTTCGGTGAAAATCCGTCGCAACTGCCATTACCGTCAAAGTCGGAATACTTGCTCTGTCGGCGGCGTCCGGTTTTCCGCGACATTTTGGGTAAAAAAAATGCAGCCAATCGCTTAAAGAAAAGAGCTTCTTTAAGCCTATTTGGGTTGCATTTTTTGTGTTTTTACAAAAAGTGCTTTTTATTTTGGAAGTGAAAAAATGAAGGATCGTCTGACAAGGGACGACTGTATTGCTCTGCTTGTCAAAAAGCAGGATGAACTTAATAAAATCGGCGAAAACCGTTTGCCCAAGCGTTCGGATTTTTCCGACAGAGAAATTATGGCCGTAAAATCCTTTTTCGGTCCCTTTCGAGGCTCTCGAGGCGGCGGGAATAAAGGAAAAGCGGCCGGATGCCGAGCAAAGCGCAGGAGAAAAGGCTGCGCGCCAAGAAAAACAGGCTGAAATACAAGCTTGAAAAAGGTAAAAAACTGCGAAAGCAGAAATATAAAGGAGAAATAAAAATGAAAAAAATTGCTGAGTATTCTCACAACCGTTGCGGTTATATGCTGTCTTTTAGGCGTATCGGCCGCTGCCGACGCATCGGCAAAGGTCTATGTCACCGTTGCAAACGGCGGCCTTGAGCTTGCCAACAGCGAGGTTACCGTAACCGACATCGACGGCGACGGCGCCCTCACTATCAACGATGCCTTTATGCCGCTCACGAAAGCTACTTTAAGGGCGGAGCCGCAGCGAAGCTATGCCTCCGAAATGTCCGACTACGGCCTTATGCTCACCAAGCTTTGGGGAATCGAAAACGGCGGCAGCTACGGCTACTATGTCAACAACGCCTCTGCCTGGAGCCTTGCCGACCCGGTCAGGACGGCGATTACGTCAACGCCTTTGTTTATCAGGACACTAAGGCATTTTCCGACAGATATTGCTATTTTGACAAGGCAGTTGCCGATGTAAATCAAAGGCGAAAATCCCGCTTTTGTTTTGAACGGCGTCTACTTTGATGAAAACTACACCGCATATTCGGCTCCCTATTGCCGGTGCGGAAATCACCGTAAACGGCGAAAAGACCGGAATAGTAACCGATGAAGAAGGTCGTTTTCGGTCTGACCTTTGCCGGTCGGGGCGTATATACCGTCAGCGCAGTATCGAGCACCGAGACTCTTGTCGCTCCCGCCCTCACAATTTCTTATTCCGTTCCCAAAACCTCTACCTCCGAGCCCGACACCGAAGTTTCCGAGGTTTCGACCGTCTCGAAACAACCGAGGTTGCAAGCACCGCCGATGTCACCCGCGGTACCGTCGAAGGAGACCTTGCCAACCCCAAATCGGGAGACAGCTCTGCCGTCGTGTTCTCGGCCGCCGCTCTCGTGATTTCCTGCGGCGCTCTGCTTGTTATTAAAAAGAAATAAAATGAGAAAGTTTGCTTTATCGCTTCTTTTCTTTTCTGTGCTGTGCCTGCATACTTTTGCGGGCACAACCTGCTGCCGTCGGAGAGACCGAAAGTCTCATCGACGGTATTGATGATATAGGCTTAAAAAAAGCGGCTGTTCATCGGTTCAAAGCCTTGCCCAAAAAGGTCTTTCCTCGGGCGCGGGAAGGGAGCAAGCTTGAATGGTATGCCATAGGCCTTTCGGCATACTATAAAAATCTCGACCTTTCGGGATATTCATCTGCCCTTTCGTCCTATCTTTCTTCAAACAAAATTTCCTCTGCCACGTCGAGACAGCGGTGCGCCCTTTTCGCTCATCGCCTGCGGAAAGGGCGGCGACTCTTTTTGTCTCCTCAGCCGCCGCCGATTCGGTGGGAAGTCTCGGGATAATGAGCTACATATTCGGGCTCCTTGCAAGCAACGGGCGCTCCCCCTTTCGGTTTCAAAGGACGGCATAATTTCCGAAATTCTGTCCCTTGAAAACGCCGACGGAGGCTGGTCGGTAAGCGGCTCAAATTCCGATATCGACGTGACCGCCATGGCGCTTGCCGCCTGCCCCCTATAAAAACGGTTCGGCGGCGGACGCCGTGGAAAGAAGGGCTTTCCTTCCTTTCTTCAAAGCAGCGAAAGCGGCGGATTTATGAGCTACGGCAAGGAAAACGCCGAAAGCTCGGCTCAGGTTATCGTTGCGCTGACCGCCCTCGGAATAAATCCCAAAACCGACGGCAGATTTGTGAAAAAACGGATGCTCGGTCTTTTCGGCGCTGTCGGGATTTCGCCTTTCCGACGGAAGCTTTTTGCCATATAAAGGGCGGAACCTCCAACGGAACCGCCACCGTTCAGGCCTTCTATTCCCTTGTGGCGCTGTGGCGATTTGAAAACGGACTGCCCTCCTTTTCACCCCCTTTCGGTTAAAGGAACAAAGGCCCTGCCCTCCTCCGATTCGGGCAAAGCCCGTCGGAAAGCCCCGTGAAAATCACTTCGACTCCAAACCGGCGACGCCCCGCCGAAATTTCCGGCACCGAGGCGGAAGACAAAGAAAGCGGCGGCGACATTTCTTCGGACGCGCAGAGCGATGAGTTCGCAGAGCAGACCGAAGACTCGGCAATTTCCTCGGCCGACTCGAAATCCGAAACAATTTCTCCTTCAAAGGGAACGGAAAAATCGGGCGAAAAAGGCTTTTTAAAAGCTATAAGCCGTGGACAATACTCGGTATAATTCTGATTTGCGCCGCGGTTTGCCTTGTCATGCGCCTAAAAAAGCACAAAAACATTAAAATTATCTCTTTGTCGGCGCGATCGGCCTTGTGCTTTCGCTGGCGGTCGCGTTCTAAGCTTTTCGTCGGTGGACAATCACTATACTCCCGTTTCAAAGGAAGGTTCGGCGGGAACGGTCACCGTCTCCATTCGCTGCGACACCCTCACGGGCAAGTCCGACAACAGCTTTGTCCCCGAAAACGGCATTATTCTCGACAGCACCGAAATCCCCCTCGAAAGCGGAGAAACCGCCTTTGACATTCTCGGCGATGTTTCAAGAACCTACGGAATACAGGTGGAAAGCACCGGCACCGGCGGCGACAACAGCCTTGCCTACATCAAGGGAATAAACTATATTTATGAATTTGACGGCGGCGATTTGTCGGGTTGGATGTATCGCGTAAACGGCGAATTTCCGTCGGTGAGCTGCGGCGCCTTCACGCTGTCCGACGGCGACAAAGTCGAATGGCTCTACACCTGCGACCTCGGCAACGATTTGAACTGACATAATATAATTCCTTTATTTCGCTCTGTCTTTGTAAAAGGCAGAGCGAATGCTTTTTTTCAACAAAAATTTATAAATTATTAAAAATATATTTACATTTATGACGGCTTGTGCTAAACTGAAGTCGGAATCAATTGATCGCAACTTTTTTGCAAAACAGAAAGGAGAAAAGATAAGCAAGGAATGTAAAAAAGCATTATTTTTTTACTTTTACACTCAAAAAGGGGAGAATTTTATGTTTAACAAAAACACACGGCGATTATACTTGTTTCACTAATGATAGTTTCTGTTTTTTCGTCCTGCAAAGCGGATTCTAATGAGGTTTCAAGCGATAGTATTGTCAAGAAAACAAACAAGGTAAACGACATTTCTGTCGTTGAATCTTACATGGATTATATGCAGGAAATGGCTGAAATTGCAGCGGAACCGAAAGTTGTTGTTTTGACGGTTAACGGACTTGAAATAACCGATTTCAACATAAAGGGTGAGCTTTTTAGCAAAAAACGAAGCCGTTAAAAATGAGCTTGACGCAATTGATTCGGAGGAAATATCCGATGAGGAAAAAGCAAGCAAAAAAGAACAATATCACTATATAACAAAGAGGACGCAATAAAAAACTGCATCGACTTTTGGGTTCAGGTATCCGAAGCCGATAAGAGGGGAATTGCAAAGTCTCTCGACGACTCAAAACAATTTGCAAAGGACAATCTTGACATGATAAAGGAGGGCGCGCAAAACGGAGATTCCAACTGTATTGAGGAATTGTCAAAAATCGAGGAATACAATAAAACAATAGGACAAACCGAGGAGGATTATATAAACAACGGCGCCGAAATGTTGGTGAATGTAGCCAAAATAACGCAGTTGAGAAATCAAGTGATTGAATCATTCTCCGACGAGCAAAAAGCAAAACGAGGATGAGGAATATCAAAAATTTGTCGACGAGCTTGTCAAAAAAGCAACAATAGAATGGAAATAACTTCCGTTTAAAACTCCGATCAGAGGTGATCATTTTGAAAAAAGTACTGATTTCGATTTTTCTTGCCGGGATATTTCTGCTTTCATCCTGCAAGGGAAATTCCGATATTATAAAACAGACAAAAAAGGTGAAGGACATCACGGTGGCCGAGTCCTACGACGACGTCTTTCGGCAGTCGGCCGAGATATTTCTCGAGCCGAAAAACCGTTGTTTTGACGGTCAACGGACGCGAAATAACCGATTCGGACATTAAAACAAAATTCCTGTTTATAAACAATCGGGCAAAGAATGGGCTTGCGGAAATTGATGCCGAAAGCGCCGACGACGAGGAGCAAAAGGCGACCGAACAGGAAAACTATAAAATTTCCCGGCTCAGAGCGCAGTATATTCAGGATCTTCCTCTCGAGCAGCAGCCGAACGCAAACGAAGAATATCAGAATTTTGTCGACGAGCTTGTCAAAAGGCAAAAATCGAGTGGAAATAAATTTTCAAAAAGCCTATTGACAAAGTCGGTTTAAAGTGATAAACTTTAGTAAACCGTTGAAAAAAAAAGTAGATTATACCGAACCTCTCAGAGGCCGCAGGCGGTGGGATTGCGGCAGTTTAAAGTATTTTCGAATGGGCTTTTGAGGGCGAGCTGAAAGGGGTTTCCCGAGTATGCGAGACGGAG
>VOFG01000586.1_pt1 | contig 35628 bp, 44 predicted proteins | sample 5384171 | NCBI WGS metagenome assembly VOFG01 (sample SAMN12384726, study PRJNA508395) | human gut metagenome | isolation source: healthy gut F | host: Homo sapiens
TTTGTCAATGAAATTGTGCCGTTTGCACAGATTTCGGACACTTTCCAGGAGATATGTCTGTTATCGTCTGTTTTTTGACGATTTGGGGAGAAAATTGACTTTTCAGCGCCGCCGTGGTAGAAAAGCACAGAAAAAACGGAGGTGCGGATATTGTACTATTGAAAATCGGCGGGTACATTCGGCCGATCATGCCGGTGCAGACGCGCCGCACACAACGCCCATACCCATGAGCATGGGCACGATCCGGGCATACGCATGAGCACCACTCTCCGGAGGAGGCGCTGGCGCTGCTGGCCTATATGGTGCAGCATAACCGCCACCACGCCGAGGAGCTGCACGAGCTGGCCCACAGCATAGAGGGCGAGGCCGCGCAGCTGCTGCACGAGGCAGTGGTGGACCTGACCGTGGGCAACGAGAAGCTGGCGGAGGCCCTGCGGATCCTGAAAGGAGAGGAATAAACGATGTGTCTTTCCACAGTATGGACGGCGGAACGGCAGCCGGTGTGCAAAACGTGGCGTCCGTAACACAGAAGGACGGACAGCTGGTGTTCACCGATATCATGGGCATCCCCACGGTGGTAAATGGGCAGATCGAGAAGATCGACCTGATGGAGAACGAGATCATTATCAAGAAAGCGACCGCCTGATGGCGGCCGCTTTTCTGTCTGCCGGCGGAGCAAAAAAGAAAGCCCTTACGGGCTTTCTTTTTTGTTGACTTAGTGCCGCTTTTTGCCGGCCCACGCCATGCCGGTCACGGACAGCAGCGCCGTCACGGCGTAGATACCCACACCCACATCAAAGGTCTTGGGAGATCCTTGGTGGTGGTAGACGTGGTGGTATCGCTGGTGGAGGGGTAGTAGTAATAGGAGTTGGAAGACCATACAGCGGTGAGCGTTACGCCATCTCTGTGTCAACACGCACTTCTGCTCCCCCCGTCTCCGGCAGCAGTCTCTGCAAAAATCTTGCATTTTCACTTCCTCACTGGAAAGCGACCGCAAAGAGTTATTGGACCTGCGTACCTTCGCAATCTAAGACTTTCCAGCCCTTAAAAGGTATAGCCGCTGCGCGTCAGGGTAGGCAGTTCAAAATTGTCCTTGACCATACGGATAGTAACCTTCTTGCCCGCTTCCGTCCGCATAGTCAATAGTGTTAATGGGACGTCATCATTCTCATTATCACCTGTAGTTCGATCCACTTTTCACAATCTCGTTAGTAGTGCCCGCAGCTTCCGCAGCAGCTACTGCCGTAGCATAGTCACTGTAATAATTATACTTACCCGCGCTGGTGCGAACTTCAAAAACAAGACCATCAGCAAGGAAATTGGGATTGACTTGACTGGAGAACGTGCCGCCGGAGACAGAGAGATTGGTCTTTTCTGCTGTAGCCTTTACAACCGTACCAATAAATTCTCCGGAGTTAATCGCGGTAGATACCTTTTTTTGTACCTCTTCAGGATTATTCTGAACATTGCACTGATAGACGGCCGCCGTGGCTTCAAACTTACCGCCATTGATGATAACCTCTATCGCTTTGTGCGTATTATGCTGAAATGGCAACAGCCGCATTGGTCACCGTTGTACCGTTTCCGTTAGTCTCCGCCGTAACCTCACCCTTGCCGCCGGTGACTTCACAATCACTCAACGTCAACTTGCCGGCGCGAATTTCAATGCCCGTAACAGGTGCTGTGATCGTACAGCCGGTAAAGGTAGACGTACTGTAGCCAGCCAAATAGACTGCACAGCCCGTATCCGGAGCAGCCGCGGTACCAACGCTCTTAATCACGGCGTTTGTCACCGACAAGGTGGACGCGTCCGTACTGACGGCACCGTTGATGTAAATGGGGCAATAAAGCTCACTCTCATACGTACCGCCATTGATTTCAATGTGGCCATCCGTCCCTGCGGTGATCATCAGCGTACCCACCAGTTTAGAGCCCTCTTTAGTTCCATCGATCGATATCTTATGGCCATTTTTTGCGCAAAACATTACTCCATAGGGTGCCGAAGATGTCAATACATGCCCATTCAAATCCACCTTAATGCTCTTGTCCTCCAAGTTGATGCGTCGCCGAAGTACAATTCTCCAGCAAAGTAATCGTGGCATTGTCACCAGCCGCTTCATAGGCGGCTTCCAGCGTCGTATACTTTACTCCATTGACTTCTGCGACATCGGCTGCCGCCCAACTGACGCGTGCACAGTCCAGCGCCATGACCAGTGCCAGTATGGTTGCCAACAATTTTTCATCGTTTCTACCCCGATTTCTTTAGATTTCCTTTATCGTTTTTTCGTTAAAACACGCAAAAGACCTCTGCATTTGCGTTTTAAGCTCGTTAAAACGCAAATGCAAGAGGTACCTCTGCCCCCCTGTCGGTTGGTTTCATTATAACAAAGATTTCCTATTTGGCAAGGGTTTTTTGAATAATTCCTGGCATGGAAAACGAAAAATGACCGGGAATCCCGGTCATTTTTCACTTTTATCTGCGGACGACCTCCCGTCCATCCGACCACACGGAAACGATGTTGTGCCGGTGTGTCATGTAAATGGCGCGCTCGAAGCGCTCCTGCACCGTCAGGGGATGGGCCGCCTCGGGGAAATCACCGTCGTCGATGACCACCGCGTGGAGCTTATCTCCCACGGCGAAGCCCTCCCCTGCCCCGAAATACTTGTGGCCGGAGGTCGTGCCCAGGTAATAGCCCTCGGCCACGGTGAGGAAGTCGGGGTGCTGCTCGTCGGTGACGCGGCGCGCCTTGGAGGCGCGGATGGACATGGTGATGACCTTGTACATGGGCAGCTGCGCGCCGCCGGCGATGTCGCTGCCCAGCGTCACCCACAGCCCCTCCCGCACCATCCGGCGGACGGGGCAAATGCCGGAGCAGATGTTCATATTGGAGTCGCCACAGTGTACCACCACCACGCCCGCACCCTTGATGGCCCGGCGCTCGCGCTCGTCGGACCAGACGCAGTGCGCCATAAGTGTGTGGTCCTTCCAGATGCCGTACTTGTTGTAGGTCTCCCAGTACTGGGGGCAGTCCGGGTGCAGCTCCCGCACCCACGCGATCTCGTTGGTGTTCTCCGACAGATGGGACTGGACGTACAGCCCCCGCCTCGTTGGCCAGCCTTCCCAGCTCGGTCATCAGCTCATTGGTGCAGCTGGGAGTAAAGCGAGGGGTTATGATAGGCTTGATGTGCTCGAAATGGCAGGCATCCAGCCAGCGGAGCGTCTCGCCTATGGACTCCTCGGTGGTCTCCTGCAGCGTGCCGGGCAGGCCGTTGCGATCCATGTTGACCTTGCCCACGTAGCCTGTGACGCCGGCACGCTCCAGCTCGTCCATGAGCACGAGGGTCGCGTCGGTGTGGAGGGAGGAAAACATGCAGACCCGGGTCGTGCCGCTGGTGATCAGGTCGGTGGCCAGGCGGCGGTAGACGCGCCGGGCGTAGTCCGTGTCGGCGAAGCGGGCCTCGGTGGGGAACGTGTAGGTGTTCAGCCAGTCCAGCAGCGGCAGGTCCATGCCCATGCCCAGCATGGGGTACTGGGGGGCATGGAGATGCATGTCCGCAAAGGACTGCATGATGATGCGGTCGCCGAAGTCCCGCAGCTCCGCGTTCTGCCAGCTCCTCCGGCACATCTGTCTGTACACGGCGGTGATCACACCGTCCTCCAGCACAAGGCAGCCGTGCTCTAAAATGTCCAGCCGGCCCATCTGCGGCGCGTGGACGATGTTGCCGCGCAAAATCTGTGTCATATCGGTTCCCTCCTGCAAGCAAAATAAAAATGGATGCTCCGATGTCGTGCATCGAAACACCCATAGCAGAGCCGACGGCGGCTCCGTAGAAACGCCCCGCGCCATGTCAGCGGGGCTATATGAGCTGTATTACGGGATACATTGTACCACATTCCCGATGGATTGGCAAGAGAAAATCCCCGGCAAATGCTGTGCATTTGCCGGGGAATGATGCATTTTACTCCACGGTGACGCCGCGCTTCTTGAACTCCTCCACCATGAGGTCCAGATCGGGCTCGATGTGGATAGGCTCACCGGCGGACTTGATGGCATTGGCCACATCCTTCAGGCCGTTGCCGGTGACGACGCTGACCACGGTAGCATCGTGGGGGATCAGTCCCTCCTCGCAGGCCTTCTTCAGCGCCGCCGCGCCGGTGACACCGGCAGGCTCACCGAACACGCCGCAGGTACGGCCCAGCAGGCGCTGGGCGGCCAGGATCTCCTCGTCGGAGACGTTCACGGCGATGCCGTTGGACTCGCGGATGGCCGTGAGGGCCTTGTCTGCATTGCGGGGCACGCCTACGGAGATGGAGTCGGCGATGGTGTTCTCCTCCATAGGCTCCCAGGGCTCGTTCTCCTGGATGGCGCGGTTGATGGGATAGCAGCCCAGGGACTGGGCGGAGATCAGGCGGGGCAGCTTGTCGATAAAGCCGATGGCGTACAGATCCTTGAAGCCCTTCCACACGCCGGCGATGGTGCAGCCGTCGCCCACGGAGATGGCCAGGTAGTCGGGCATCTCCCAGTTCAGCTGCTCGGCGATCTCCAGCGCCACCGTCTTCTTACCCTCGCTCAGGTAGGGGTTGATGGCGGCGTTGCGGTTGTACCAGCCGTACTTTTCGATGGCGGCGGCGGACATCTTGAACGTGTCCTCATAGTTGCCCTTCACGGAGATCACGTTCGCGCCGAAGATCATCAGCTGGGCTATCTTGCCCTTGGGAGCCCGCTCCGGCACGAAGATGTAGGTCTTGAAACCCGCAGCGGCGGCGTTGCCGGCCAGAGAGCTGGCGGCGTTGCCGGTAGAGGAGCAGGCGATGGTCTTAGCGCCCGCCTCATAAGCCTTGGCCACCGCCATGGCACTGGCCCGATCCTTCAGGGATGCGGTGGGGTTCTGGCCGTCGTCCTTCACCCACAGCTTCTTGATGCCCAGCATCTCCGCCAGCTTCGGCTCCTCGTACAGGGGGCTCCAGCCCACGCGCAGCGGCGTGTCGGGCGTGGTCTCCTCCACGGGCAGCAGCTCGCGGTAGCGCCACATGGAGCGGTTGTCCCGCTTTTGAAGCTTCTCCTTGGTCAGCACGGACTTGATGTAGTCGTAGTCATAGACGATATCCAGGATACCGCCGCATTCGCAGTTGGTCAGGTCGGGAACGGCGTCGTAGGTCTTGCCGCAGCGGACACATTTACCGTATTTTACGTTTTTCATGGTGGTTCTCCAGAAAATTTTTTCATTCGTCCTCCCGCAATGAAAAGTGCAGTCCTGCCCTCGTTGCGGATCGCTTCCTCCACCTGTTCGATCAGATCATCGGGAAAACGAATGCTCTTATTGGTAGATGTTCATTTTCGGAATTTTGTCATAGGCACCTCGCAATACGTTTGTCATACATATAGGGTATTGCATTTCGGTGCGAAATAATGCATTATAAATGTAGCACAAAACATAATGCAAAGGAGGTGGCAATATGAACAATATGGAGAATGCGCAGGTACCGGCGCTGCCCGCCTATTACACCGTATGGTTTCGAAGCCATTGAGCAGGCCATTACGGCCTTGCCCGTGAGCTTCTCATCAAGGGAATGCAGGAAGCAGAGGAGATCTTCAGGAAGGCCGGTGGCCTTCAGCAGGCCGGTGGCCTCGTTGAACTCGTTGATGAGCTCGTCCAGCTCCTTGGCCTGTGCGTGAACGGCATCCCAGGTGCCCTTGGTGTCGTACCACTGGGCGTTCAGGTCCTCCACATCCATCTGCTGCTGCTCCACCCAAGTGTAGTACTTCAGGTTGTGGACGCGCTTGCGCTCGGTGTAGGTCAGTTCCAGCATACAGTCGGTCTTGAGGCCCAGCATATGCACGGCGTGATCCAGAGCAGCCTCGTGGGCGTTGTAGGCGCCGTGCAGCTCGTTCAGCTCCTCCACGCGGCTGCCATACATGGCGGCGGAGTCGGTGAGGACGGTGCCCACCACGTCGTTTTCGGTAAGCTCGTAGTACTTCGCGAACTTGATGCAGCACAGGACGTTGGCGATGCCGGAGATGCCCATCCACGTGAACTTCTGGACTTGCTCGTCGGACATACCCAGCTCATCCTTGAGGTACTTCTGGCCCTCGGGGGTGTTGAACAGGCGCAGCAGGCGCTGGCTGTCCTCGTCGTCGATGGCGATGGCCATGTCGGTGTTCTTCACGTTGTGGATCCAGGGGATGTGCTTGTCGCCGATACCCTCGATGCGGTGGCCGCCAAAGCCGTTATCCAGGATGGTGGGGCACTGCAGGGCCTCGCCCACGGCCAGCTTCAGGTGGGGATAGCGCTCCTTCAGCAGATCGCCGGCGGACATCGTGCCGGCGGAGCCGGAGGTGAAGCAAGCGCCGGCAAAGTTCTGACCGGGCTTCTTGATGGCCTCGAACAGGTCAGCCAGAGCGTAGCCGGTAACGTTGTAGTGCCACAGGGGGATTGCCCATCTCAGCGAACTGGTTGAAGATCATCATGGTGGGATCCTGCTTCAGCTCCCAGGTCTTGTCGAAGATCTCCTTCACGTTGGACTCGCAGCCGGGGGTGGCGATGATCTGGCCGGCGATGGACTTCAGCCAGTCAAAACGCTCACGGGACATATCCTGCGGCAGGATCGCCACGGACTCACAGGCCAGCAGCTTGGAGTTGAAGGCGCCGCCGCGGCAGTAGTTGCCGGTGGAGGGCCAAACGGCGTGGTGATAGGTGGCATCAAACTGTCCGGTCACCAGACGGGGAGCCAGGCAGCCGAAGGAAGCGCCGACCTTGTGGCAGCCGGTGGGGAACCACTTGCCCGCCATGGCGATGATGCGGCAGGGTACGCCGGAGAGCTCGCTGGGGATCTCTACGTAGTTGGGCACCTTCTGGAACAGACCGCCGGACTCCTTGGCCTCGTTGTGCCAGGAAATGCGGAACAGGTTGACGGGATCCACATCCCACAGGCCGGTGTGGCTCAGCTTGGCCTTGATCTTCTCGGGGATCAGGTCGGGATTCTGCATCTGCGCGATGGTGGGGATGATGACGTTGTTCTCCTTGGCCTTCTGGATATTATGCGCCAGTCCGACCTTGTTGATGCTCAGATCGATTTTACCCATGTTTCTTGTCCTCCTGTTGCTTGTTTGCATCAATGTAAGAGTACAGTGTATATTTTGAAATACCGAAGTATTTTGCCACTTTGTCGCCGGACTTGGTGACCAGGAACGCGCCCGCGTCGCTGAGGAAGCGGATGGCCCGCATCTTGTCCTCCTTGTTCATCAGCGCCGCCGGCTTGCCCACGAGGGCGACCGACTGGGCGATGAGATCCTCGAGCACGTCGTTGACGTTGATGATCTTCTCCGGCTCGGACTGCTCCCTGTCCCGTGTGAGCATGAACTCGCCCAGCTCCTGATGCATGAGCATCATGTGCTGATGTCGTAGTTGATGGAGAAGATGGCCGTGACCGCGCCGCGCCCGTTGCGGATATACAGGGACGAGGATTTCAGTATCTTCCCGCCGGGCGTCCGCGTCAGGTAGCACAGATGATCCTGGGGCTGGTCGTTCTGATGCTGCAGCTGCTCCAGCACGACCCTGGATGCACCGTCGCCGATCTTCCGGCCGGACATGTACCCGTTTTCGATGTGAACGATGGTGTGCTCCGGGTGGCTGCTGCCCACATCGTGGATGACCACCTCGCACTTGTCGCCGAACTGCGCCGCGATGCCCGCGGCGATCTGCTTCAGCGATTCTAATCGTCTCGCCTCCATAACACCCTCCTCTTTCCGCTTTTCTCCTCTTACATAATACCACACCTCCCACAAAAAGCAACGGTTTTTTCTGAAAATCTTTTTGATTTCCTAAATTTTTGTTTGACATCCAGCTACCATGTGCTATGATAGGAGATGGTAAAATCGGCGGTACTACCGTTTACCCGTTTTTAACACAGAATTTGATAAAATTTTTGCGGAGGTACACTATGGATTTTGCTGCCATCAGAAACGCCGCTGAGGCCTACAAGCCCGCAATGGTCAAGTTTCTGCGGGACATGATCGCCATCCCTTCCGAATCTTGTGAGGAAGAGGGCGTCGTCAAGCGCATTGCCGAGGAGCTGAAGGCTCTGGGCTATGACAAGGTGGAGTTCGACAAGCTGGGCAACGTCATCGGCTGGATGGGCGAGGGCGACAAGATCATCGCCATCGACAGCCACATCGACACCGTGGGCATCGGCAACATCGAAAACTGGGAAGCCGACCCCTACAAGGGCTACGAGACGGATGACATCATCTACGGCCGCGGCGGCTCCGACCAGGAGGGCGGCATGGCCGCCGCCGCTTACGGCGTGAAGATCATGAAGGATCTGGATCTGCTGCCCAAGGGCTACAAGATGATGGTGGTCGGCTCCGTCCAGGAGGAGGACTGCGACGGTATGTGCTGGCAGTCCATCGTCAACGAGTACTTCAACGGCCCCGAGGATGCCCGCGAGAAGATCGAGTTCGTCATCTCCACCGAGCCCACCGACGGCGGCATCTACCGCGGTCACCGCGGCCGTATGGAGATCCGCGTGGACATGCACGGCATCAGCTGCCACGGCTCTGCTCCCGAGCGCGGCGACAACGCCATCCACAAGATGGCCGAGGTCATCCTGAACGTCCGGGACCTGAACGAAAACCCCGCTGACGACTCTGTGGAAATCAACGGCCTGGTAAAGATGCTGGATCCCAAGTTCAACCCCGAGCACTGGGAGGACGCCCGCTTCCTGGGTCGCGGCACCTGCACCACCAGCCAGATTTTCTACACCTCGCCGTCCCGCTGCGCTGTGGCGGACAGCTGCTCCATCTCCATCGACCGCCGCATGACCGCGGGCGAGACCTACCAGTCCTGCCTGAAGGAGATCGAGGATGCCTGCCCGCCTGCAGAAAGTATGCCAAGGACGTGAAGGTGAGCATGTACATGTATGACCGCCCCGCATGGACGGGGCATGTATACGAGACCGAGTGCTTCTTCCCCACGTGGATCAACAAGGAGTCTGCGCCTCATGTCCAGGCGCTGGTGGACGCGCATCACAACCTGTGGGGCGACAAGCGCCTGATGCCCACCGAGCTGGCCGCCTCCAAGCGCGAGGGCCGTCCCCTGACCGACAAGTGGACGTTCTCCACCAACGGCGTGTCCATTCAGGGCCGCTACGGCATCCCCTGCGTAGGCTTTGGTCCTGGCGCGGAGTCTCAGGCTCACGCTCCCAACGAGGTGACCTTCAAGCAGGACCTGGTGACCTGCGCCGCCCTGTATGCCGCCGTTCCCGGCCTGTATCACCCCGAGAACAAGGACGGCTCCGCCACCAGCTTCCGCCAGGAGCTGACGGGCAACGACATCAAGTAATCATACGCTATATTAAACATACAAGGAGAACGATCAAAATGAGCAAGACTGTTGAACTGGCACGCCATCTGTCTACCCTGAACATCAACAATATGTACAAGACCGATTTCTATTGGACTTGGGACAAGACCGATGACGAGATCGACGCCATCTTCACCGTGGCGGACGCCCTGCGCGACCTGCGTGAGCGCAACAAGAGCACCCGGGTGTTCAACTCCGGCCTCGGCATCTCCATCTTCCGCGACAACTCCACCCGCACCCGCTTCTCCTTCGCCTCCGCCTGCAACCTGCTGGGCCTGGAGGTCCAGGACCTGGACGAGGGCAAGAGCCAGATCGCTCACGGCGAGACCGTCCGTGAGACTGCCAACATGATCTCCTTCATGGCCGACGTCATCGGCATCCGTGATGATATGTACATCGGTGAGGGCCACAAGTATCAGAAGACCTTTATGGACGCTCTGGAGGAAGGCTACCGGGACGGCATCCTGGAGCAGCGCCCCACGCTGGTGAACCTGCAGTGCGATGTGGACCACCCCACCCAGTGCATGGCCGATATGCTGCACGTCATCCACTACTTCGGCGGCGTGGAGAACCTGAAGGGCAAGAAGGTCGCCATGACCTGGGCCTACTCCCCCTCCTACGGCAAGCCCCTGTCCGTGCCTCAGGGCGTCATCGGCCTGTTCACCCGCTTCGGCATGGACGTGACGTTGGCCCATCCCGAGGGCTACGACGTCATGCCGGAGGTGGAAGAGGTCGCCCGCCAGAACTGCGAGAAGTACGGCTCTCGGTTCCACAAGACCAACGACATGAAGGAAGCCTTCCGGGATGCCGATATCGTCTATCCCAAGTCCTGGGCTTCCTTCGCCGCCATGGAGGAGCGCACCAAGCTGTACGCCGCCGGCGATCAGGACGGCATCGACGCGTTGGAGAAGACGCTGTTGGCTCAGAATGCCCAGCACAAGGACTGGGCCTGCACCGAAGAGATGATGAAGCTCACCCGTGACGGCAAGGCGCTGTACATGCACTGCCTGCCCGCCGATATCACCGGCCTGAGCTGCGAGGAGGGCGAGGTGGACAACTCCGTCTTCGACCGCTACATCGTGCCTCTGTACAAGCAGGCCTCCTACAAGCCCTATATCATCGCCGCCATGATCTTCATGGCACAGGTGAAGGATCCCGTCAAGGCTCTGATGGAGCTGGACGAGACCAAGGACACCCGCAAGAAGTTCTAAAAAATCAGATAGCAAACCAATAGCGGGGGCGCCGCCGCGTTGTATTTCCCGCCGCTTGTATTTTCAATTTAAAAAGGAACTTTTGAGGTTAACAGCTATGTCTAAGAGCATTGTTATCGCGCTGGGCGGCAACGCGCTGGGCAATACCGCCGCTGAGCAGCTCCAACTGGTCACCGAGACCGCCAAGTCCATCGTGGATCTCATCGCTGCAGGCAATGAAGTCGTGATTGCCCACGGCAACGGCCCCCAGGTGGGTATGATCAATCTGGGCCTGTCCACCGCTGCCGAGGCCAAGGCGATCAAGGCCGATATGCCCTTCCCTGAGTGCGGCGCTATGTCCGAGGGCTACATCGGCTACCACCTGCAGCAGGCCATCGGCAACGAGCTGGCCAGCCGCGGCATGGACAAGCCCGTGGCCACCATCGTGACCCAGACCGTCGTCTCCAAGGACGACCCCGCCTTCCAGAACCCCACCAAGCCCGTGGGCGCGTTCTATGACAAGGCGACGGCCGACCGCATCGCCGCCGAGAAGGGCTACACCATGGTGGAGGACGCCGGCCGCGGCTATCGCCAGGTCGTTCCCTCCCCAAGCCCTTTGACATCGTGGAAAAGGCCAGCATCAAGGCGCTGGTAGACGCCGGTCACCGTGGTCATCGCCGTGGGCGGCGGCGGCATTCCCGTTATCCGCGAGGGCAACAAGCTCAGCGGCACCCCTGCCGTCATCGACAAGGACTTCGGCAGCGAGCTGCTGGCGGAGCTGCTGAACGCCGATATGCTCATCATCCTGACTGCCGTGGAGAAGGTGGCCATCAACTACAACAAGCCCGATCAGAAGGGTCTGGACGATCTGACCCCCGCCGAAGCCTACAAATACATGGAGAGAACCAGTTTGCCAAAGGGCTCCATGCTGCCCAAGGTGCAGGCAGCCCGGTGTCCTTTGCCGAGTCCGCCCCGGTCGTGTGCGCTCTGATCACTCTGCTGGAGAAGGCCAAGGACGGCATCGAGGGCAAACGGGTACGAGAGTTCATCAGATCTTCCCCTCCCCAACCGCAGGCTTCTAACCCTGCGATGGCGGTCCTGGGTATCATACTGATGCGTAAAGCCTGTGGGTGTGCCCACGGCATCGAGGGTAAGACGGTTGTACGAGAGTGCATCTGTGATTTTCCCCTTCCCTGTCCCCTTGCAAACCTTCGCGATGGCCGTCCTGACAGTCTGATCCAATTCCCGGCGCCGGCAGCCTGTGGGCGTGCCCACGGCATCGAAAAACAGGTACGAGAGTGCATCTACAACGTTATCGTTCTTTTATAGACGCGGGACACCAAATTTGTCCCGCTTACTTATCCAATCCCTGACAGTGCAGCTCCATATGCTCCGGGTTTTTCTCCGTCCATTATAAATTCTCACAAAAATTCTCCTCCTTCTTTGTGCTGGTGGCCGTAAATTTGGATTTTCCTCATTCCCCGTTGAAATGGCCAAATCCTGATAATAACGCATAGTTGACAGGGGTATCCTCCCTGTCCGCAGCATTCGTACAGCTTCGGTTCAAATGTGCGTCTGCCAACAATTAAAGGAGGAAAATTGAATGAAAAAGATCCTTGCGCTGATCCTTGCGCTGGTCATGGCTCTGAGCCTGGTGGCCTGCGGCTCCAAGGACGACAACGACACACCCGATGACGGCAAAAAGACCAAGACCATCAAGGTCGGCCTGATCTGCATCGGCGACGAGAACGACCAGGGCTACACCTACAACTTCATTCGCGGCAAGGAATCCGCCACCGAGGCGCTCGCCGCCAAGGGCATCAATGTTGACTGGGTCGTCAAGTACAACAAGGGCGAGAACGACGACTGCACCAACGCCAACATCGAGCTGGCCGAAGAGGGCTGCGAGCTCATCATCAACAACTCCTACGGCTTCGAGCCCTTCATGCTCAAGGTGGCCGGCAAGAGCGAGTACAAGGACATCCAGTTCGTCGGCTGCACCAACTGTGCCTCCCGTAGCGACGACCGAGAACTGGACACCCACAATGCCTTCGCCAACATCTACGAAGGCCGTTACGTCGCCGGCGTGGTGGCTGGCATGAAGCTGCAGGAGATGATCGACAACGGTGACATCACCGCCGAGCAGGCCGTCATCGGCTACGTCGGCGCGTTCTCCTTCGCGGAGGTCATCTCCGGCTTTACCTCGCTTACTATCTGGGCGCCAAGTCCGTCTGCCCCTCCGTCACCATGAAGGTCCAGTTCGTGGGCTCCTGGTCTGACGCTACCGAAGAGTCCAACGCCGCCTCCGCTCTGTGCGACCTCGGCTGCAAGCTCATCTCCCAGCACTCCGACAACACCACCCCCGCCACCATGGCGCAGTCCAAGGGCGCGTTCCACACCGGCTACAATAACGACATGACCGGCGTTGCTCCCGATGCCTCCCTGATCGGCAGCCGCATCGACTGGGCGTCCCTACTTTGAGTACGCCATCGAGACCGGCTTCAACGGACGGTACCATCGATCAGGACTTGACCGGCACGGCTGCCGACGGCTCCGTGGTCATGACCACCCTGAACGAGAAGATCTGCCGCCGAAGGCACTGCCGAGAAGGCCATTGCCGAGTCGGAGCCGGTCTGGAAGGACGGCTCCATCCAGGTCTTCGACACCTCCACCTTCACCGTGAAGGGCGAGACCTGACCTCCGCCTTCGCTCTGGATACCGACGGCGACTTCACCCCCGACGCCGAGGAGGCCGTGTTCGACGGCGCCTTTCCACGAGTCCTACTTCCAGTCCGCCCCCTACTTCACCCTGCAGATCGACGGGATCGAGTGGCTGGAACTCCGCGTTCGGATATCCCTAATCGCCAGGCCGCCAACAGCATTCACTTTTTGCTGAAAATTTTTGGGCTGCACAGGCAAACCTTTTTTCGTGGATTGTTCCGTTTTTTTTCCGGTTTTTGACGATTTGACAAAGAGAATTTTTCCAAAACATCAGCATTTTGAATTATGTACCGCCAATTTTTTTTGAATTTTTAATTTTTCAACGCTGCATTATGGTAAAATAAGTCGTATGCAGAATTTGATCCGGACCGCCGGGCAGCCATCTGCGCCGGTTCGAAAGAAAGGATGACAGCCTTGGAAACTGTTTGCGCGATTGAACTTGAGACACATCACCAAACGTTTCGGGCAGCGTCGTCGCCAACGATGGCATCAATCTGGCCCTGAACCGTGGTGAGATCCTCTCCCTGCTCGGCGAGAACGGCAGCGGTAAGACCACGCTGATGAATATGCTCGCAGGCATCTACTTCCCTGACGAGGGCGAGATCTTGTCAACGACAAGCCCGTATCCATCCGCTCCCCAAGGACTCCTTCCAGTACCACATCGGCATGATCCACCAGCACTATAAGCTCGTGGACGTGTTCACCGCAGCGGAGAACATCGTGTTGGGTCTCGACGAGGGCGGCCGCCTGGACATCAAGGCCGCCAACGCCAGGGTCAAGGAGATCTGCGACCGCTACGGCTTCGACATCGACCCGACCAAGAAGATCTACGATATGTCCGTCTCTCAGAAGCAGACGGTGGAGATCGTCAAGGTCCTGTACCGTGGCGCGGACACGCTCATCCTCGACGAGCCCACCGCCGTCCTCACCCCACAGGAGACCGAAAAGCTCTTCAACGTGCTGCGCAATATGCGCGCCGACGGCAAGGCCATCGTCATCATCACCCACAAGCTACACGAGGTCATGTCTCTGTCGGACAAGGTCGCGGTGCTGCGCAAGGGCCAGTACATCGGCACGGTCAACACGAGCGAGACTAACCCGCAGGCGCTGACCGACATGATGGTCGGCCACGCGGTCACGCTCAACATCGACCGTCCGCGCTATGAGAATCCCGTCCCGCGCCTGACGCTGCAGGATGTCACCTGCTACGACAACGAGGGCGTCGTCCGCCTCGACCACGTCTCCTTCACCGCTATGGGCGGCGAGATCCTCGGCGTGGCGGGCATCGCCGGCAGCGGTCAGCGCGAGCTGCTTGAGTCCATCGCCGGCCTCTATCCCGTCGCCGAGGGCAGCAGCATCCGCTACACGCCCGAGGGCGCTCCGGAGTCCGAGCTGGTCGGCAAGACGCCGATGCAGATCAAAAAGTCCGGCGTCGCCTCGCCTTCGTCCCGGAGGACCGTCTCGGCATGGGCCTGGTCGGCTCGATGGGCATGACGGACAACATGATGCTCCGCTCCTGGCAGAAGGGCAAGGGCGTGTTTGTCAACCGCAAGGATCCGAACGAGCTTGCCATGAACATCTGGAAGGAGCTGGAGGTCGTCACCCCCAGCACCGACTTCCCCGTGCGCCGGATGTCCGGCGGCAACGTGCAGAAGGTGCTCGTCGGCCGCGAGATCGCGTCCGCGCCGAACGTGCTGATGTCCGCCTACGCCGTGCGTGGTCTGGACATCAACACCTCCTACACCATCTACAACCTCCTCACCGAGCAGAAGATGCAGGGCTCCGCCGTCATTTACGTCGGTGAGGATCTGGACGTGCTGCTTGAGCTGTGCGACCGTATTCTTGTGCTGTGCGGCGGTAAGGTCAGCGGCATCGTCGACGCCCGCACCGCCACCAAGGAAGAGATCGGCCTGATGATGACCCGCGTCGGCGGCGGAAAGGAGGAAGCGGCCCATGCATAACGAGAATAAGGTTCCCCTGATCCGTCTCGCCAAGCGGGACATGATGGAGCCCTGGAAGGTCTGGTGCATCCGCCTTGCCTCCATCGTCCTCGCGCTCCTGCTCGGCGGCCTCGTCATGATGATCGCCCTGCCCGACGGCGCCACGCCGATCGACGGCTACGCCACCATCATCACCGGCGCGCTCGGCAAAAAGACCGCCATCCGTCAGACCGTCAAGCTCGCCGTGCCTCTGCTCGGCTGCGCGCTGGCCATCGCCCCCTGCTTCAAGATGCGCTTCTGGAACATCGGCGCCGAGGGCCAGATCACCGCGGGCGCCATCGCCGCGAGCTACTTCGCCCTCTACTGGGTCGGCAAGGTCCCGTCCGCTGTCCTGCTCCTCATCATGGGTCTGGCGGGCGCTGTCGCCGGCGGCATCTGGGCGCTGATCCCCGCCTTCTTCAAGGCCAGTGGAACACCAACGAAACGCTCTTCACTCTCATGATGAACTACATCATCATCGGCGTCGTCCGCTGGCTGCAGGGCGGTCCGTGGGAAGGCCGTCCCGGCTCGCAGATCATCCCCCAGTTCGATCAGGGCGGCCACACTGCCGAAGGTCCTCGGCGTCCACTGCGGCTGGATCATCGTGCTGATCCTCGTCGTGTTCATGCACGTTTACATGAACCACACCAAGCACGGCTACGAGATCGCCGTCATCGGCGACTCCATCAACACCGCCCGCTACGCGGGCATGAACGTCGGCCATGTCATGATGCGCACGATGTTCCTCTCCGGTGCGATCTCCGGTCTGGTCGGCTTTATCGTTGCCTCCGGCGCGAACACCACGCTCTACGACGGCGTCGCCGCCGGCGTCGGCTTCACCTCCATCACGGTCGCATGGCTCAGCCAGCTCAACGCCTTCGCGATGATCGTCATTTCCATGATGCTCGCGGTCATCTCCAAGGGCGCCGAAACGCTTCAGACCCGTCTGGCCGTGCCCGCCTCGATCTCCGACATCATCACGGGTATCCTGCTCTTCTGTATGCTCGGCTGCGAGTTCTTCATCAACTATCGACTCATCTTCCGCTCGTCGAAGACCGAAAAGGAGGCGGCTAAGGAATGACTTTGCTTATCACCCTCATCATCGCCGCCATCACCTACGGCACCCCGCTGCTGTTCGGTACGCTCGGCGAGATCCTGACGGAAAAGTCCGGCAACCTCAACCTCGGCGTGGAGGGCATCATGTTCATGGGCGGCGCGCTCGGCCTCGGCGGCGTGTACTACTATGAGAAGCTCTCCTCCTCCCCCAACGGCTTTGTCGCCATCCTCGTCGGCATCTTCTTCGCCTTCCTCGCCGGCGCGATCGCCTCGCTGATCTTCAGCTTCCTGACCATCACGCTGCGCGCGAATCAGAACGTCACCGGTCTGGCGCTGTCCATCTTCGGCACGGGCGTCGGCCAGTTCATCGGCGAGTATATGCGCGTGAGCGAGAACGGCTACATCTCCGTGAGCAATATGCTCAAGGGCTACTTCCAGAACTCCCCCTTCCCCAAGGGCCTGCAGGACATTCCGGTGGTCGGCGGCATCCTCTTCGGCAACAGCTTCTTCTTCTACCTCGCCGTTGCCTGCGCCGTCGCGCTGTACTGGTACCTCAACAAGACCCGCAGCGGCCTGTACCTGCGCAGCGTGGGCGAGAGCCCCGCGACCGCGGACGCCGCCGGCATCAACGTCACGCGCTATAAGTACCTCGCCACCGTCATCGGCGGCGGCGTGAGCGCCGTCGGCGGCATGGTCTACATCATGACCATCGCGGGCGGTGTGTGGAACCACGAGGGCCTCTCCGGCGTGGGCTGGCTCGCCGTGGCGCTGGTCATCTTCTGCCTGTGGCGTCCGCTGGGCGCGATCTGGGGCAGCGTGCTCTTCGGCGCGCTGATGATCCTCTACCTGCGTCTGGTCATCGCGTTCATTCCCACGCAGCTCTATAAGATCCTGCCCTATGTGGTCACGGTCATCGTACTCATCATTTCGAGTATGCGCAACAACAAGGAAAAGCAGCCGCCCGCTTCTCTGGGCCTGAATTACTTCCGCGAAGAGCGCTGAATTATCAAAAAAGGAAGCGCCTTGCGGCGCTTCCTTTTTCATGAGGAGGAAACCATTATGTCAACTTTACTCATCAAAAATATCCGCACACTCGTCTCCTGCGACAGCGCCGACACCGTATACGAAAACGTCGACCTTTACGCCGAGAACGGCTTCATCAAGGCCATCGGCGCAAGCCTCGACCGCAAGGCCGACAAAACCATCGACGCGAGCCATATGCTCTGCTACCCCGGTCTGGTGAACACCCACCACCACCTGTATCAGGTGTTCTCCCGCAACCTCCCGCAGGTGCAGAACATGGAGCTGTTCGACTGGCTCAAGACCCTCTATGAGATCTGGAAGAACCTCGACGCGGACGTCATCCGTCTCTCCTCCCTCACCGGCATGGGCGAGCTGATGAAGCACGGCTGCACGACCTGCTTCGACCATCACTACGTCTTCCCGAAGGACACCGGCGACCTGCTCGGCGCGCAGTTCGGCGCCGCGGACGAGCTGGGCATCCGTATGTACGCCTCCCGCGGCAGCATGGACCTCTCGGTGAAGGACGGCGGCCTGCCGCCGGACAGCGTGGTGCAGACGGTCGACGAGATCATGAAGGATTCCGAGCGCGTCATCGCGCAGTACCATGACCGCAGCTTCGGCGCAATGCACCGCGTCGCGCTCGCGCCCTGCTCGCCGTTCTCCGTCAGCGCCGACCTGCTGCGTGAAAGCGCCGTCCTCGCCCGTCAGCTCGGTGTGCGTCTGCACACCCACCTGTGCGAGACGAAGGATGAAGAAAACTTCATGCTCGTGCGTGAGGGCGTCCGCCCGCTCGAGTACATGGAGCGTCTCGGCTGGACTGGCGACGACGTCTGGTTCGCCCACGGCATCCACTTCAACGATGAGGAGCTGCGGGTGCTGGCCAAAACCGGCACCGGGCGTGGCCCACTGCCCCATTTCCAACATGAAGCTCTCCTCCGGCATAAGGGATACGTCCCCCTGCCGATCACTTGCGATCGAAGTTCGTGTGTGCTATACTGAATATCCATTCGGCAAATCGGCGTTTGTGGAAGTAATTATGCTTGCTTTATATGAGCCAAAATATGAGGGCTTGTGGTTTCGGCAAATGATGCTGGCCGATGAAGATACCATGTCCTACCATCGTGCATAGGGTGGGACAATTCCTGGCCGGAAGATAAATCCCCGTCTATCGGTTTGACCTGCTCCCTTTTGTCCATTGTTTTCTCCTTGGCCGCAATTTCCTTTGCTCCGGAAAACGTCAAACATCATCTCAGGAGGCCGTCATGAATCTCTCCATCGTACAGGGCGACATCACCCAATTCCACGCTGATGCCATCGTCAATGCCGCCAATACCTCCCTGCTGGGCGGTGCCGGGGTAGACGGTGCCATCCACCGGGTCGCCGGACCGGGTCTCATGGCCGAGTGCAAAACGCTGAACGGCTGCCCCACCGGCGAGGCCCGCACCACCGGCGGCTATGACCTGCCCTGCCGGTACGTGATCCATACCCCCGGCCCTATCTGGCGGGGCGGCGGCCACGGCGAGGCCGCCCAACTGGCCTCCTGCTACCGCAGCTGCCTGACGCTGGCACTGGAGAACGGCTGCCGCACGGTGGCCTTCCCTCCATCAGCACCGGTGTCTACCACTATCCGCTGATGCAGGCGGCTCATGTAGCCCTGAAGGCCATCACGGACTTCCTGCGACTTTACCCGCAGCTGTCCGTCACCATGGTCTGCCACTCCCCCAGGCCCTCCACGCCTATCAGGTGGTGTGGAATATGCTCTATCAGGAGACGAAGCCCCACGAGGACTGACACGCAAAGCCCCATAGCGTGCGCTGCCCGTAAGCAGCACACCCTCCGAAGGGAAAGCGCCGCCCCACCGGGCGGCGCTTTCGTCTATCGCACTCTTCAGATCTTGATAAGCTCATACGCTCTGGTGCCGATGCCGATCTTCTCGGCGTGCTCCAGACAGCTCATCCAATCCGTCTCCGGATGGATGCGATGGAAGTGGTCGTGGTCATGGGCGTCACCGCCGTCGGCCGCAGAACCCCGCATCATCGGCTGAGCGTTGACGGGATCCACACAGGCCATATCCAGTGCCACCGGGTCGAAGGAGGCGAACATTCCCACATTGGGAACAATGGCGGCGTCGTTCTCGGCGTGACAGTCGCAGTTGGGCGACACGTCGATGACCAGCGAGATATGGAAGCAGGGCCGCCCGTCCACCACCGCCTTGGAGTACTCTGCGATCTTTCGGTTCAGATTCGTCACCGTCTCATCCCAGTCGATCTGGATGGCGTTCCGGGGACAGATGGCGATGCAGCGGCCGCAGCCCACGCAGCGGCTGTGGTCGATGTTGGCCTTTCTCTCCGCAACGGACAGGGCGCTGTGGGCGCAGATCCTGGTACACATCCCGCAGCCCACGCAGTGTTCATGGTTCACATGGGGCTTTCCGGCGTTGTGTGCTGCTCCATCTTCCCGGCCCGGCTGCCGCAGCCCATGCCGATGTTTTTCAGAGCGCCGCCGAAGCCCGCCTCCTCATGGCCCTTGAAGTGGGTCAGGGAAATGAACACGTCGGCATCCATGACGGCCCGGCCGATCTTGGCCTCCTTCACCAGCTGGCCGCCCACCACCGGCACAGCCACCTCGTCGCTGCCCTTGATGCCGTCGGCGATGATGACCTGACATCCCGTGGTCATGGGGTTGAAGCCGTTGAGACACGCCGTATCCAGATGATCCAGCCCGTTCTTCCGTCCCCCTACATACAGGGTGTTGCAGTCGGTGAGAAAGGGCTTGCCACCCCTGCTCCTTCACGAAATCTGCCACCGTCTTGGCCCAGTTGGGCCGCAGGAAGGCCAGATTGCCCGGTTCCCCAAAGTGCATTTTGATGGCCACGAACTTCCGGTCGAAGTCGATTTCGCCCATCCCGGCGGTTTTCATGAGGCGGGTCAGCTTCTGCTGGAGATTCTCGTGGAAATCCGCCCGCAGATCCGCCCAATAAACTTTTGATGCCATAGGGATCCCCCGTTTTCTGTAAATTGATACGTTCAGTCTACCACATTTCCCGAAAATATGGTAGACTGAAAGTATCCATAAGGAGGTGTTTTATGCGTCTCTTGACCCACACCGTCACCCCGCAGGAGGCCGGCCTGCCGGTACGAACCCTGCTGCGCCGGCAGCTCCGTATCTCCGGCAGCTTTCTGGCCAAGCTGAAGTGGCGGCCCGGCGACATCACCCTGAACGGCGTCCCCGTCATCGTCTCCGCCCGCACAGAGGCCGGAGACGTGCTGGCGGCGGACGTCTCCGACCTGCCGGGGAAAACCCCACATCCGCTCCGTGGCCTATCCGCTGGATATTCTGTGGGAGGACGAGGACCTCCTCCTGCTGAATAAGCCCGCCGGCATCGCCATCCATCCCTCCGCCCTGACAGAGGAGACCGTCACCGTAGCCGGTGCCGTGTGCCACTATCTCCGCACCGGCAGCTTCCACTGCGTCAATCGTCTGGACCGTGGCACCACCGGCGTCATGGCCGTGGCCAAAACCGGCTATATCCACCGCCTGTGCATGGAGTCGCTGCACTCCGATTCCTTCCTCCGGGAGTACCGTGGCATCTGTCTGGGAGCGCCTCAGCCCCTCTCCGGTATCATTGATCTGCCCATCAGCCGGGACCCCGGCTCTCTGCTCCGCCGCACCGTGGACCCTATGGGCCTTCCGCCCGAGCCCTCTACGAGACCCTTCTGCCGGGGGAGCTGTCCCTGCTGCGGCTGCTGCCTCAGACGGGCCGCACCCACCAGCTGCGGCTCCACCTCTCCGCCGTGGGCCACCCGCTGGCCGGGGATTGGCTCTACGGCACCGAGGACCCCGCCCTCATCCCCGTCCGGCGCTGCACTCCTACCGTCTCCGGCTCCTGCACCCCGTGACCCACCGCTGGCTGGATGTCACCGCCCCGCTGCCGGAGGATATGCGCCGCCTGCTCCCGTCGGACTGCGATCCCGCATAAAAAGCTGCCCGCCTGCATCGCAGGCGGGGCAGTTTTTCCCATCAGCCGTCCGCAGACGGCCCTTATTCCATCATCTGCCGGGCAAAGCGCTGTGCCTTCTCCCGGATCCCCGGCAGGCGCACCAGACTTCCCCGCTCATTGGCCGTCTCCAGCAGGCAGAACCGTGGCGGCAGATAGAAGGCCTTATTCATGTTCAGCGCCGAGATCAGTTGCCGGGCCAGCAGATCGCCGCCGGAGTAGCCGGACACCACCAGCCCGTAAAGCCGCTTGTCATAGAACCGGGTCTGGCGAAACAGCGCCGTCAGACGGTTGACGCAGGCGGTGAGATTGGCGGAGAGGGCATCGTTGTAGTTGGCGCAGACCATCACCAGCGTGTCGCAGGAGCGCACCGCCGGATACACCTCCTCCACCATAGGCCCGCCATAGAAGCACCCACCCTGCTCCCCGAAATGCATACAGGCGGTGTAGCTGCATCCGTTGCAGTCGGCCATGGTCCCGTTCCGCAGGCAGATCTCCTGCACCTGCACCTCCGGCGGCAGAGACCGGCGCACCATCTCCCACAGCGCCAGCGTGTTGGAGGTGCTGCGCTGGGAGGCGTGCAGCGCCAGCACCCGCCCCACGGGGCAGGCCCCTCCCACGATGCCAGCCGCTCCAGCAGCTCCGACACAGCGGCCCGGAAGGCCGTCTCCTCGTCGGTGCCGCCGATCTGGGCCTGCACCCGGAAGTTCCGCAGGGAACCGGTGGCCTCCACCAGCGGGCGTCCCAGAAAGGCGCAGCCCGCCTGATTGGCGGCGAACACCAGATCACGGGCGGCGTCCTTGGTGTAGAGCTCTCCCGCCCCGTCACCACCAGCCCCGCTACGCAGCCCTCCAGCAGCGTCCGGCTCCTCCGCAGGGTCATCAGCATCCGATACCCGCTCTCGCTGCATCCGCCCTCGTCCAGCGCCAGAGCAAACAGCAGACGCTGCCCGGCCAGCCCCTCCAGCCCCGCATCCGGGTCACGGATCTGGCTGTCCGGCGGCAGCAGCGGTGTCAGCAGCGCCAACAGCTCCCGGCTGTATGGATTCTCCGGCAGCAGCACCGTCAGTGCCATCCCGCTCCCTCCTTCTTCATCGGATCGCCCGCAGGCGCTCCATGGTATCTCTCAAACGCTCCTGCAAGGCCTCCGGCAGGGGCAGCCGCTCCGGCTCCGTCCCCGTGGGGAGCAGCCGGTTTCTGGCCCCCATAAACACCCCATCCAGATAGGTGGACGAGCAGTGCCACTGCCCCCGCAGACAGGCCAGCAGGCTCAGCGCTCCGGAGCTGAGGGCCGGTGCCACATAGGGCTTGAAGCCCAGCCGCCGCATCTCCAGATTGGCCTGGACCACCCGCTCCGTCAGCTCACGGGACAGTGCGTCATCGTAGTGTTCTATGGAGTTGGCCACCACCAGATCGGCCCCGTGTGGGCCGTAGGTGCGCCCCCGTCAGAAAGGCGGCAAACCGTGGCTCCTTCCGGGCATAGTACATGGCTCTGGCCTGCATGACCCCCAGTCCGAAGCCCCCGCACCTGATGGGAAAACAACCCTCCGCCGTCCCACCGGCCCGTCTCGTCCCCGGTTGCTCTCCTCCAGCACCGCCCGGCACAGGGGATCCACCGGATCGCTGACCACGCAGAACATTCCTCCATAGCGCCGCTGCCGGGCCATGCGGGCATAGCGGACCGCCAGCTCCCGGTTCACCTGATACTGGGCCATGCGGACATCCCCGGAGGTAACGGAGGTATCCGGCACGAACCGGGAGGCGCAGAACAGGAACACATCCCCGTCAAACACCTCCTCCGGTGAGACGATCTCCACCGGCGGCAATCTCCCCCCTCCGGTGAGACGATCTGGTTCAGCTCCATCTCCCACCGCTGGGGAACGTTCTCCCTCACGTCGCAAATGCCGACGAGTCGATGACGTCGCCTCCCAGCAGCCGCAGCCCCATGAGAAGGGTACTGCCCACGTCGCCCGAGCGCCAGTAGGTTCACCCGCACACGCTCCCTCCGCCGAAGGGCGCGAGCAGCTCCTCCCTGTCGGGGGTGGGCCAGATTTACCGCCCGCATACGCCCGGCGGCTATGACCGCCGCCAGCGCTGGATCTGTCTCCGGCTCCTCCGCCGTCACAGAGGGTCGATACCCCCTCCTCCGCGGTCAGCAGGGACGGCGCCGTCACCGGGAAGGTATCCCGCCCGGCGCATCGGGGGTGCGGTGAAAGCCGAACAGCACCTCCCCGCCTCCGGCAGAGCGTGCAGGCGCCGGAAGCGCCAGCACCTCCCGGCTGCACAGGGGATAGCCGCCGCAGTCATAGTATCGCACGTTAGCCTCCTTATTCTGCGGGACGCACCCGCTTCAGCAGCTCGATGTCCTCCTCCAGATAGATGGAGGCGGTACGGCTCAAATCATAGGTCATGCACCCGCCCTTATCCGGATACAGGGGCAGGATCACCGCCTCGCTGAGGCGGTTCAGCGTCAGGTTCCGGGCATAGAGGAAGCGATACTCCGCCTCCAGCGCCAGCAGATGTCTTGCGTTTTCCAGACAGCACAGGCTCAGCCGCCACGCCACATCCGGGGCAATGGGGGGCAAATTCCGGGGAGGCGTAGGGCAAAATGCGGTTGACGGAGGGCTGAAGCCCCTCCGTGGGCCGCTCTCGCCGCCGCACGGTGTCCCCGCCGATGAAGGGATACAGGGTGGACTCCACGAATCGCATCCGCAGATTGGGCAGATAGTAGATGCTCTCCACCGGATACCCCAGTTCCTCCATCAGATCCCGGCCCATGCCAGTTAGATAGCCCACCAGCACCGAGATCCACCTGCGTCCCCGTCTCCTTCAGCAGCGGCGACGAGGCTCCGCATGCCGCTTCCCGTCGTGGAGCAGATCATCCACCAGAATGACGGGCCGGTCAAAGGCCCGGATGGTTCGCACCTGATCCGGCAGCGGCGAATACTCCGGGTAGGCCTCGATGGCATAGTCCGACAGATCCGCCTCATATACCTTGTCGGTACGCAGGGTCTTGGTGACGGTGTTAGGCACCGCCACGCCCCGCAGCAGCTTTCCATAGGGGACGCAGATATCCGGCCCCTGCCGCCGGGGCGTCACCGGTTCGGCGGGTACGCCGTTGCGTGCGGTGATGCGCTGGAGCAGCCGGTGATAGATGATCCCAGCCGACAGGCTCAGCACCAGCGACCCCGGCTGCAGCTCCGTCAGCGCCTCCTGCAAACGCCGATGGGCGACGGCCACCGCCGCCGTCACACGGGGCATGGAGGCCAGCGGAGCCTTGATGGATGTGTCCACATTGTGGCTCAGCACGATAGGGCAGCGCATATCCACCTCCAACACCGGCCTGCCCCGACACCGGAGCCGGGACAAAGCCCTGCCGCCGCAGCAAATTCAGCACATAGCTGTGCTCTGCACCGGGCAGCGGATCGTACAGGGCGCAGGGATACTCCCGCCCCAGTGCCATGGTAAACACCTCTGTCAGCAGCAGCTGCCCCAGCTCCCGCTGCTGGTTGCCGTCCGGCACCCACAGTCCGCTGATGAGCAGCGCCCGACCCCCGGCCTTCTGCCGCACATAGCCGGAGAGCTCCAGACTCCCCAGCCGATCATACAGCTCACGGGACTCCAGCTGCCGGTAGCTGACGGCTCCCAGCACCTGCCCCTGCATCCCGTGGCGCAGCAGCAGGAGACTGTCGCCGCACTGCCACAGCTTCTCCACCATGGCAGCGGGGCAGATCCTCCAGCATGGCCTCCATGGACGCATCCGGCCGGGGATAGTCGGTAAAATCCAGATCCTCCGTCCGCAGCAGGGGCTTGTCCTGCGGCTCCCGCAGATACAGCCCCCTCCGATAGATAAACTCCTGCACCGCCGGGTCCACCAGATTGCTGATGTCCCGGTTAGCATCCACTGCCTCCCGGATCTTGGTGGAGCTGATCTCCTCCAGCTGCTCCGGCAGGGTCAGCTCCAGTACCTTGCCGTAAATGCCGCCGTAGCCGCCCACGGCCTCCTGACCGGGCCGGCGGAAGATGATGTGGTCAAAGGTATGGATGGAGTCCGGCTCCACGGGCTTGCGATAGGAGGAGGCGTGGGCCACCACGTCGCTTCCCACGGCGATGGACACCTTGCGCCCCGGGAACGCCTGGCGCAGCTGGCGCAGGTTCTCCGGGTTGGCGATGTTCACCGGGAAGTCCTCCGGGAAGATGTGAACGTGGAACTCGTCCGCCACGGACATGGCGGCGATCCCCCGGCGGATGCGGTAGGGCTGGGTGCGCTTGGACCACGAGAACTCATCGATGGCCAGCAGCACCTCGAAGCCCCGATCCCGGATGGTGCGGACGATGGCCTTGTGGGACAGGGTGAAGGGATCGAAGGTACCGGGAAAAAGGCGATGGGCCGTGGCGCCTCAAAGGTGAAGCCGCCTCGCAGCCGCTGGGCCGTCAAAAAGCGGTACAGCCTCCCCAGCATGGAGGCCCGATAGTAAAGGACAGTGCATCCCCGTCCTCCTGACGGCAGGTGGTCAGCAGCTTCCGTGCCGTCAGGGGGAAGGCCCGGCTCTTCTCGCCGTTGCTGAGCTGTGCCGAGCCGAACACCCGTTGTCCCAGCACCAGCATGGCCTCCTGCCGGGTCTCTCCGTCGATGCCCGCCAGTCCCCGCATCAGCATCCCCAGCAGCCGGTCCCGGCGGCGCAGGCACGCCTCCTCCGCTTCCTCCGGGAACCGCTGATGATAGACGTCATACTCCTCATAGATGACACCCACGGTGTCCAGCACCGGGGCCACGATGCGACTGCTGGAGGCGCTGAGGGTCACCCCCAGATCCGCCAGACACTCGTCCAGCTGCTCCGGCGGCAGCCACAGGGCAAACCGCCCCAGATAGTCGGGAATGTACTTCGTGAATTCCTGCTGCCCCAGCTCCAACCCCCGGCACAGCTCCACGGAGACCTCATTGCGCTGATCCACCGTCAGCCGGGGAGCGATCTCCAGCAGCGCCAGTCCTGCGCCGTGGCGCACCGTGACCCGGTCGCTGACCTTGATGAGGTTAGAAAGATGCGTGGCGATGTGCAGGGCCGAGCCGTGGTCGTTCCGTGCATCGTCCGTCAGCAGCCGCAGGTTCACCTGCTTGATGATCCACGGCGTGGCGGTCTTGAGGTTATCCAGAAAAATATCCGACACCTGCGCCTCCTGCAAATGCAGCCCCCCGGCGCAGATATCCTCCCGCAGCAGGGCCAGCGACATATTGCCGCAGTCCATCTCCTGCAAAATTTTCAGGGGTCTCTTCTGCCGGGGCATGGAGGTGTGGACGTGATCCAGCAGCAGCATGGCCGCCGCCTGCACCGTCAGGCTCTCCCGCCCGGACAGTACCTCCGCCGCCCGGAGCAGTGCATTCAGCTGGGGCCGGGTACACAGCTCCAGCGGCAGGTCCGCCGCCGCATCCAGCAGCTGCAGCGCCACCTGATCGTCCAGCTGCTCCGGCCGCCGCAGATACGCCAGCACCGGCGCCAGGAACCGCTCCTCCCGTCCTGGGCAGCGGGAGAGCAGGGACTTCACGCAGAATTTCAGGGTGAACCGGATCCACCCCCGGTGCTGGGGCATCAGCTTATGATCCGGATAGATGATCTTCTCCAGATACAGCCTCCACTGATCCAGATCCGTCACCGTCCGCAGGTCGGGACGGCTGTCCGCCGGACGCTCCTTGGCGTAGCCTGCGTGGAACCCTGCGATGATCTCTCCCATGAGGGCCGCCGCCTGACGGCGGATGTCCCCCTCACGGTGCATCAGCAGCTCATAGAGAAAGGCCAGCGTCTGCACCTTCTGTGGAATGTGCAGATACAGGGAGTAGGACTCGAACACCCCCAGATAGGCCCGCAGCCGCCGCCAGTTGGTCTCGCCACGGGCCTGCTCCAGCAGGGAGGCAAAGCTCCGCTGCCCGGTAAGCCGGTCCATCAGTTCCATATTGTGGGCCACACACTGCATGGTCAGGGACTCCAGCACCCCCGCATCCTCCATCAGGGCCACCGCCCGCTCCGGCAGCGGCTGCGTGTCCGCCCCCTGCATGGTCACGTCCACCCCCCGGCGGATCATATACGCCTCGAAGTCCTGCAAGCGGGCATAAACTCTGGTGTAGCGGCGGCGCTTCTCCCCGTACACGTCGTCTAACTTGTTCAAAATCACGTCAAAGGCCTCCGCCAGCGACGAGATGTGCGTGATCTCATGCCCCTCCGGGTCGTGGGTCTGCTTCACACGGAAGTCCGCATAGATCAGCAGCAGCGCCTCCGCCGACAGATACTCCGGCTCCAGATCCCACACCGAGTGGTTGGCGGCCACATGGCCGATGTCCGTCAGCCGGTGGCGGCGGAACCACAGATCCGTGTAGTAGTAGTGCAGATACGCTACCCGCTCCCCGGATGGCAGCCGAACTTGCCGATGTCGTGTCCGGCGGCACTGCCGGATACCAGCGCCAGATCCACCGCCGTGCCGCTGCGCCGCAGTGCCCGGCCCGCAGGTCAATGCGATGTGATGCACCCCGGCGATATGCTCCAGCGTGCGGTAGGGCGTCACCTCCAGCCCCAGCCGCATCATCTCATAGACGTACTCCCGCTTCCACTGCCGCAGCATCTGTCGATAGCTGGCGCCGCAGGCGTAATCCGCCGCCTCTGTCTCCGATAGAAAGTCGAAATCCCATGCCGGGTCAAAGGGCAGCTTCTCCCGTTCGGCGGCAAAAAGCACCTGTAAAAGTGACAGGAAAAACACCGCCCCGGCGTCATAGGCCGTAGGGGCCTCCTTCTCCGGGAACAGCTGCCGCCGGGCAAAGTCATAGGCAAAGTGCAGCCACCCCACCTCCGGCTCTCCGCCGGAAAGCTCCCGCCAGCTCCGGTCGGCACAGCTCCAGCACGTCGCCGCAGCGCAGCCGGGTGCCGTCGTAAAGGGGCGCAAAGCGCTGGATGTAGTTCTCACTCTCCAGCCGCTCCAGCAGGGGCTGGCCGCTGAAATACTCTCCGCCGTAGGGCGGCCGGTGAGCCGCCGCAGCAGGGCCGTGTTCATCTGTCGGATGCGTTTTCTGTTCATGGTGTGACCTCCCGCCGGATGGATGCTGTTTTTCCATTATGCCACAATTTCCCTCCGTCTTTCAAGGCACAGCCGGGATTTTTTCACAAAAAGCCGCCCCTCCCGCTTCAAAGCACACCCCCTTGGCCCCGCAAAAAGCCTCGCAGAGTTTGCCGCCCGCAGGCGGCAAAGAATGGAAATCATTTTCTCTTGCGATATGTGCGTGAGAGAAAATACTTCTCAGGCTGCCAGTGCATAATTTGTGCGCCTATGGCACACAAATTATGCACTGGCAGCAGACTGCAAGCCTTTTGCCGAAAAAAACCGGAGGGTTTATCGACAGTCACAAGCGGCAGGAGGTCACTTCCTCCTGCCGCTTTTCGGATACGCCTTATTCTGCCGTCTCCAGCGATGCCTGCACAAAGCCCCGGAACAGGGGGTGCGGCCGGTCGGGACGGCTCTTGAACTCCGGGTGGAACTGCGCCCCACGAACCAGCGGTGGGCAGGCTCCTCCACGATCTCCACCAGGCTGCCGTCCGGGGACAGGCCCGACAGCCGCAGCCCCGCCGCCTCCATCTCGCAGCGGAAGCGGTTGTTGAACTCGTACCGATGCCGGTGGCGCTCGGAGATATCCTCCGTGCCGTACTCCCTCCGGGCCAGACTCCCCTCCGCCAGCCGGCAGGGGTACTTGCCCAGCCGCATGGTACCGCCCTTGGCGGTAACGCCCACCTGATCGGACATCAGGTCAATGACGGGATGGGCGGTGGTGTCGGAGAACTCGGCGCTGTGGGCGTCGGCCCAGCCCGCGCCGTGGCGGGCAAACTCGATGACGGCGATCTGCATACCCAGGCAGATGCCGAAATACGGCACCTGATGCTCCCGTGCATATTGAGCCGCTAAAATCATCCCCTCGATGCCCCGATCCCCGAAGCCGCCGGGGACCAGCACGCCGCCGCACCCGGCCAGCATCTGCTCCACGTTCTCCGGTGTCAGGGTCTCGGAGTCCACCCACCGGATGGACACCTCCGCGTCGCAGGCGGTGCCTGCGTGGAACAGGGACTCCGCTACGCTGAGATAGGCGTCGTGCAGCTCCGTGTATTTGCCCACCAGCGCAATGGTGACGTGGCGGTGTACCCCGTGGATCTTCTCCACCATGGCCCGCCACCGGGCCATGTCCGGCTCCACCACCGGCAGCCCCAGCTTGCGGCACACCACGCGGCACAGCCCCTCCCGCTCCAGCAGCAGCGGCACCTCGTACAGCGTGGAGGCGGTCAGGTTCGGGATCACGCACTCCGGCTCAACGTTGCAGAACAGCGCGATCTTCCGCCGGATATCCCCGGTGATGGGGCTGTCGGTGCGGCACACCAGCACGTCCGGCTGGATGCCCACGCTCAGCAGCTCCTTCACGGAGTGCTGGGTGGGCTTGCTCTTCAGCTCGCCGCTGCCGGGGATGGCCACGATCAGCGGCACGTGGATGAACACCACGTTCTCCCGGCCCTTTTCCACCGCCACCTGCCGGATGGCCTCCAGAAAGGGCTGGCTCTCGATATCACCCACCGTGCCGCCGATCTCCGCGATGACCACGTCGGTCTGACCGTCGTCCATGGCGTAGAACCGGCGCTTGATCTCGTCGGTGATATGGGGGATGATCTGCACCGTGCCGCCCAGATAGCCGCCCTGCCGTTCCCGGTTCAATACGCTCCAGTAGATTTTCCCGGAGGAGACGGAGGAGTTGGCGTCCAGCGCCTCATCCACGAACCGCTCATAGTGTCCCAGATCCAGATCCGTCTCCGCCCCGTCATCGGTGACGAACACCTCGCCGTGCTGGTAAGGGCTCATGGTCCCCGGGTCTACGTTCAGGTAGGGATCAAACTTCTGGTTTCGCACCCGCAGGCCGCACTGCTTCAGCAGCCGTCCCAGCGACGCGGCGCAGATACCCTTTCCCAGACCGGACACCACACCGCCGGTGACAAAAATATACTTCATGGCTCCCTCTCCTTTTGACAGCGGGGCGCTTCTCCGCCCTCTGATTTTTTACCCACCGATTTTACCGCCGGAGAAAAACGCCGTCAAGCCCGCAGAATCATCAAGATTTTTCCCCTCCCGCCCCCTGTGCATGGGGCAGTCCTCTGAAATTTCCCTCCCGGGAAAATTTCTTGCATCCCGGCCTTCGGCGTGATATGGTAGATTTGAACCCGCCTTTTCCGCCGGGTCCTTTTCCGCATAAAAACAGCCCTCACGGCAGCGCCGTGAGGGCTGTTTCCACCTTTTTGTCATTCCTCCTGCCGCAGCAGGGCCGTCAGTGCCTGCACCCGTCGGGCCAGCCGGGCAAATTCGCCGCAGGTCAGGGCCTGCCGTCCATCGGAGAGGGCCTCCGCAGGCCGGTCATGGACCTCGATCATCAGTCCGTCCGCCCGGCGGCTGCCGCCGCCAGCGCCAGCGGAGCCACCAGCCCCCGCCGCCCGGCGGCATGGCTGGATCGGCCAGCACCGGCAGATGGGACTGCTCCTTCAGGGCGGCAATGCCCGCCACATCCAGCGTGGCCCGGCTGTCCGTCTCGAAGGTGCGGATGCCCCGCTCGCAGAGGATCACCCGCTCATTGCCGCCGGCAAGGATGTATTCCGCCGCCTGCAATAGCTCCGTCACGGTGGCCCCGAAGCTGCGCTTCAGCAGCACCGGCTTCTCCTGCCGCCCCAGCTCCCGCAGCAGTTCGAAATTCTGCATATTCCGTGCGCCCACCTGCAAGACGTCCACCTCCCGGAACAGCGGCAGCTGCCGGGGATCGGTGATCTCCGACACCACCGGCAAGCCCGTCTCCCGGCCCGCACGGCACCGCAGCTCCAGCCCCCGGCCCCCAGCCCTCAAAGGTATAGGGGGAGGTCCGGGGCTTGAAGGCGCCGCCTCGCAGCAGCTGCGCCCCGGCGGCGGACACCTGCCGGGTGATGGAGGTCACCTGCTCCGACGACTCCACGGCACAGGGTCCGGCAATGAGGCAGAAGTCCTGCCCGATGCGGGCCTTGCCCACGGATACCACCGTGTCCTCCGGATGCCCCGTCCGGGCCGCCAGCGGATACGGCTCCGTCAGCCGCTGTACCGCCCGTACGCCGGGCAGAAGCCGCAGGCTCTCCCCGTCCAGCCGAAAGGTCTCTCCCTCCAGCACCAGCACTTCCCCGCCGGGATGCGCCACCGTAATGCCGGTTCCCTCCAGCCGCTGCCGCAGCGCCTGCCGCACCGCCGCCGCCTGATTTTTCTCTGTGAGAATGAACATATGCCGCCTCCGGGATCATGATCTGAACCTTTATTATATCGGACTGCGCCCCGGATTGCAACGGGGAAACCACAGGGACTTTTCGTTGACACGGCGGCGAAATGTGATATAATAGACAGTGTGTTGCAATATACCCCGTCAGTGTGCCTATTTTGTGTGTTGACCGGAGGAGGACATATGGAACGTAAATTCACTCTCAGCTGCTGCTCTACCGTGGACCTTCCCTATTCCTATATGCAGAGCAGAGACATTCCCGTGCTGTTTTATACCTACGTGGTGGACGGGCAGGAGTACGTGGACGACATGGGCCGTGACCCGGAAGCTCTGCCCCGGTTCTACCGTTTTCTGGAGGCGGGCAAGCTGCCCCAGACCTCCCAGATCAATGTCGGCACCTATCTGGACTTCTTCGAGGCCCAGCTGGAAAAGGGCGATCTGCTGCACATCGCCTTCACCTCCGGCCAGTCCGGCTCCGTCCACAACGCCGTGGCGGCGGCCAAGCTCCTGCAAGAGAAGTACCCTGATAAGAAACTCGTGGTCATCGACTCCCTGTGCTCCTCCTCCGGCTACGGCCTGCTGGTGGATGCGGCGGCGGACCTGCGGGACAGCGGCGCCACGCTGGAGGAGACGGCTCGGTGGGTGCTGGAAAACCGCAACAAGGTCCACCACCAGTTCTTCTCCTCCAACATGACCCAGTTCCGCCGCACCGGCCGTGTCTCCGGCGCAGCGGCCATGGTGGCCACCATCATGAACATCTGCCCCATCATGCGGCTGGATGATAAGGGCGCCATCAAGGCTTACAGCAAGGTCCGGGGCAAGAAGAAGGCAGTGGAGACCACCGTGAACGTCATGGAGCAGCACGCTCAGGGCGGCCGGGATTACGACCAGCGCTGCTTCGTCTGCCACTCCCAGTGCCCGGAGGACGCCGCCCTGCTCATCACGGCGCTGGAGGAGCGCTTCCCCCACCTGAAGGGCAAGATCCGCCTGTGCGACATCGGCACCATCATCGGCTCCCATAGCGGCCCCGGCACGGTGGCCGTGTTCTTCCTGGGCGACGAGCGCCCCACTATGGACTGACCCTTATCCCCTCAGCGGTACATGGCAAGCCATGTACCGCTTCTTCGCCCCCACTGTCCATCCTCCCGAACGCCCCGCCGCACTTGTGCAGGATACCGAACAAAACCGCCATTTTTCGTTGCAAAAAGGGGATTGCCATGATAGGATTCGTGTGATATAATATTTCTGTTTTCAATTTACGAGATTTAATAATATACAGAAAGGCATCTACTAATCATGAATATTAGAATATCCGCTGACAGCACCTGTGATCTGTCCCCGGAGCTTATTGAAAAATACGACATCCGCATCACCCCCTGTACATCGTCCGGGACGGCCAGTCTCTGGTAGACGGCAAGGACATCACCCCCGACGAAATTTACGCCCACGTCAATTCCGGCGGCGGAAGTGCAGCACGGCGGCGGTGTCGGTGTACGACTATACCCAGTTCTTCCGCCGCCAGCTGGAGGATTGCGACGCCGTGGTGCATTTCCACATCTCCGGCGATATGTCCGCCTGCTACCAGAATGCCTGTATCGCCGCTCAGGAGGTGGGGAACGTCTACCCCGTGGACTCCCGCAGCCTCTCCACCGGCATCGGCCAGCTGGTGCTGGAGGCGGCGCAGCTGACCCGTGAGGGCAAGCTCACCGCTCAGGAGATCGCCCACGAGATGGAGCGCCGCCGGGAGCTGCTGGACGTCAGCTTTCTGGTGGAGCGGCTGGACTTCCTGCACAAGGGCGGCCGCTGCTCGGGCGTTGCCCTGCTGGGGGCCAATATGCTGAACCTGCGCCCCTGCATTCAGGTGAAGGACGGCCAGATGATGGTGGGCAAGAAGTACCGTGGCCCCTATGTGAGCTGCCTGCTCCAGTACATCCGGGAGCGGCTCAAGGGCCGGGATGACATTGACACCCGCCGCATTTTCATCACCGAATCCGGCGGCTTCACCCCGGAGGAGCTGGCGCAGGTGGAAGCCGCCGTCCGCAGCTGCCAGCCCTTTGACGAGGTGCTGCACCCACGGGCCGGCTGCACCGTCTCCAGTCACTGCGGCCCCCGCACGCTGGGCATCCTCTATTTCCACACCAAATAATTTCCCTATCATCAACGCCCACCGGAGAGCCGCTGCGCTCCCCGGTGGGCTTTTTCCGGAAAAGCTGCCCCGAAATTTTTCGCAAGACAACTGTCACGGCGCTTGCTTTTCCTACCAGTTTAGTGGTATAATAGGCTGAATAAATGAGGAGGCATACACCATGATTTCCACCAAAGGACGTTATTCCATTCGCATACTGCTGGATCTGGCGGAGCATCGGGGCGTGGGCTATACCCCCATCAAGGACGTAGCCGCCCGGCAGAGCATCTCCCTGAAATATGTGGAGAAGCTGATGCCCGCCCTGAAAAACGCCGGCCTGCTGGACAGCAGCCACGGCATCGGCGGCGGCTACCGGCTGAACCGTGACCCGGAGCAGTACGACCTGTGGGAGATCCTGCGGGTGACGGAGGGCGAGCTGGCCCCGGTGTCCTGCCTGCAAACGGATGCCTCCCCCTGCCAGCGGGCCGGGGAGTGCCGCACCCTCTCGGTGTGGCAGGGCTACTATGACCTGACCCGGAAATATTTCTCCGACATCACCTTGGCGGATCTGATGGCCGCCCGCAGGCGACAACTACGTCATCTGACCTCCTATCCCTCCGCCCCGTCCCCTGCCCCCGGTATACCGTCTAATTACCGGCGCATCACCTGATCCCGGTGTTTCATATGTCCCGGTACACTCTGCCCGGATATACTGCCTGATCCCTTGTCTGCCCCTTTATATCCCCCGTCCGGTCAGGTATGCTGCCTAACTCCGGTACGCCGTTTGTTTCCGGTATTTCCCCGCTCGAAGCATCTCCCATAATCCCAAAAATCCCCTGAAGCGACCATACCGCTTCGGGGGATTCGTCTCTGTTATGGGGTTTCTCTATTCCATGGGCAGTCCTTGCAAAAGGTGCCGCTTTTCATCGTCGCTCCCTGTCGCCCAGCCGCCGCTCTCCTGCGCAGCTGACACCTCTAAACAGCCGCCTGTATCTTTGGCTCATATCGAAGCCACAGCCGATTCGGCAGCCCTCTATTCTTCCCGCCCGCCCCTTTAGCCTTGGCGGCCCGGAGCTTTCGCAGGGTGTACACCACGCTGCACACCACCAGTACCGTGTTGATTCCCAGAAAGATCCAGAACACCGGTGAACTGAAATCCAGCGAATTTCCGGCGATGACCAGACAAACCATCCCCGGCGCAATGGCCAGCCACGACCCCGCCAGATACGTCAGGTAATCCACCCGCAGCATCCCCAGCAGCAGTCCCAGCACCTCCATGTTCAGCCCCAGCATATGGATGGCAAAGCACATGGCAAAGCCGTATTCCTGCGTGGCGCTGAAATAGCGCTTGATCTTGGGATGCCGGTCCAGCACCGACTCCAGACTCTCCGTCTTGGTGAACCGCCCCATGGCGTAAGAGATGGATAAGCACACCGCCGCCCCCACGCCGTTGACGGCCAGCGCCGCCGGCAGCGGCAGCACCAGGGACACACGACCACCAGCGCATTGTATACCACCACGCCGGAAAAGCCCTTCAGCACATATAGTCCCAGCACCACCAGCACCGCCAGCACAGGCCGGTCCGCCACCAACTGCGGCACCGTATCCAGATCCATGACCCCTGTGGCCAGCAGCACGCCGAATATCGCCGCACACAGGACCATGATCAGCACCGGCAGGTAATCCCTCAGCCGAAATTTTATCATACAAGCCCTCCTCACGGCGTCCATCCGCTAAAGTTTAGGATATAATGTACCATATCATTATGAATAAAGTGTGAACTTTCGCATCCTTTACGCTCCGTTCACACTTTTCCGCCAAGTCCCGGCCCCCCATTCCTGCTGGACACAGCAAAGCCCCGCTTCGCCAGATG
>VOFG01002749.1_pt1 | contig 35555 bp, 70 predicted proteins | sample 5384171 | NCBI WGS metagenome assembly VOFG01 (sample SAMN12384726, study PRJNA508395) | human gut metagenome | isolation source: healthy gut F | host: Homo sapiens
CTCGGTAGCCAGCACCGTTCCAGTTGCACGTATTGCTCTGGACGAATCCACCTACGAGCTGTTTCATACTCTTGGCGTCAACGGGCAGTATGCTCCGGAGCGTACCGCCGAGATTCAGAGTATGGGTGCGTATGTCAGCTCCACCTATCCGCCGGTTACCACCACGCCCCTTGCCCATGTGCCCCAGGCCATCGGCATCAGCCTGGCAAGAATTCTGGGGACTGAATTGGCACAGTCTGTCTCTTATATTTTGGACGGCTCTGCAACCTGATCTTTTCGTGATCATGCTGTATCTGTCCATGAAGCGGATTCCGTTCGGAAAGGAAGTGCTTCTCGGCGTGGCAGTGCTTCCCATGACACTGCATCTGGCGGCTTCCTTTTCCTATGATGTGATGATTCTGTCCCGTATGTTTTTGCTGACGGCGGTTTGTCTGGATCTGGCCTATGTAAAAAAAAACGGTCGGGTGCGGGATGTGGTGCTGCTTGCCGTTCTGGCGGCGGTGGCCGGTCCCTGCAAATGGTCTACGCGCCGATACTGGGCCTGTGCCTGCTGATCCCTATGCGGAAATTCGGCAAGTTGCGAAACTGGTTTATCAGCGCCTTTGCAGTGGGGATAGCCTGGGGCATGGCATATGTATCTGGTCAACAGCCAGGTCATCACCACCTACGCAACTGCAACGGAAGCCGACAGCTATGTGGAATGGGCGGAGGAGGCGGGCTTTAGCATAAGCCTTCTCATCCACAATCCGGTGCTGCTGGTGCGGATGTTTTACCAGACCTTATTGTGGAATGCCAAGGACATGCACATTACCATGATCGGCGGCTGGCTTGGCAACCTGGACCAGGTGCTGGATGTGCCGTATCTGGCTGTCTGGGCTTTCACGCTGTGCCTCATCGGCCTGGCATTAAAAAATTCCGGGAGAGCAGATCCGTATGACCGGGCGGCACAGAGTCTGGATCGGATTTTTGCGGTGCGGCCTGCGCGGGTCTTACCATGCTGTCCATGCTGATTGCCTGGACACCGGTCAGCTCCCGGGTGATCCTGGGGTTCAGGGACGGTATTTCCTGCCATTTCTGCCAGTGCTTTTACTAGCTCTCAAAAAATCATACTGTGGTTTTGACAAAGGATAAAAACCGTAGTATATTGTATCTGATGTGCTGTCTGAATGGCTACGCCCTGGTGCGTCTGTTCAGCATCGTGTGCATCCGGCTTTAAAACTTAGATGAATGAAAAGTGAGGAAGAAAACAATGGGAAAGATCAAAGTGACATCCTGCGACATAGAAGGACTTTATGTGATCGAGCCAACCGTATTCAAGGATGAGCGCGGTTACTTCGTAGAGACTTACAACCAGAACGACTTCAAGGAAGCTGGTCTGAACATGGTATTTGTACAGGACAACCAGTCCATGTCCAAGAAGGGCGTACTGCGCGGCCTGCATTTCCAGAAAACAGTATCCGCAGGGCAAGCTGGTGCGTGCCATCCGCGGTGCAGTCTTGATGTAGCAGTAGACCTGCGTGCCAATTCCAAAACCTACGGCAGTGGTTTGGTGTAGAGCTGACTGCAGAGAATAAAAGCAGTTACATTCCGGAGGGCTTTGCGCACGGTTTCCTGGTACTGTCTGATGAGGCTGAGTTCGCTTACAAGTGCACCGATTTCTATCATCCGGGCGATGAGGGCGGACTGGCTTATAATGATCCGGAGATCGGCATTGACTGGCCGTTTGAGGAAGGCGTAGAGCTGATCATCTCTGAGAAAGATAAAAAGTGGAGTGGTGGTCTGAAGGACACCTTCAAATTTAATGAGGAAAAATAACGTATGAATTATGTAATTTCTCTGATGAAAGAAATCGTCGGGAAACGAAAACTCATCTGGGATCTGGCCAAGGCCGATTTCCGGAAACGCTTTGTGGGTTCGTACTTCGGCATCGTCTGGATGCTGGTGCAGCCATTGTTACGGTACTGATCTATTTCTTCATCTTCCAGGTGGGATTTAAGAGTGTGCCGCCGGTTCCGGGCGTTCCCTATGTGCTCTGGCTGATTCCGGGCATTGTGCCGTGGTTTTACTACAGTGAGGCCTTAAAACTGCGTGACCGGGTGCCTGCAGGAGTACAGCTATCTGGTGAGAAGGTCGTGTTCCAGGTAGAGATCCTGCCTATCATCAAGCTGATTTCCCATGCTGGTGCATGCGTTTTCGCTGGGATCATGCTGGCGGTGTTCTTATGCTACGGACGCCTGCCCATGGCTACCTGATCCAGATCTTGTATTACAGCTTTGCGGCTTCCATGCTGGCACTGGCCTTTGGCTATCTGACGTCTGCGGTCAATGTCTTCTTTAAGGATATGGCGCAGATCGTGAGCATCTGCCTGCAGTTTGGCATGTGGCTGACCCCCGATCATGTACCAGGAGACCATGTTTGCCGACAAGGCACCGTGGTTTGTGACCATCTTAAAACTGAACCCGTTCTACTATGTGGTAGCCGGTTACCGTGACAGCATGCTGACGGGAAACTGGTTCTGGGAGCGGGCCGAAGCTCGGCATTTATTTCTGGGTGGTGACTCTGGTGATCGGACTTGTGGGCCTTCGGGTATTTAAGCGGCTGCGTCTGCATTTTTCCGACATTATTATAGCAGGCGGATGAATCTGGAGTCCGGCTTTCCGGACCGCCGCCTGATAAAATGTATGACAGACGAGGGGAATCATATGACCGAGTTAGAATTTCGCAACAAAGTCACATGGTTCTCTTTGCGCTCAGTCTTCTGGTGATCTGGGTTCATTCCTACAATGCGGAGCTGTTTCTGGGTTACCAGGCAGCTACGGGAACGGTCTATGTGCTGGAGCACCAGATCGGAGACTGGTTTGGCCAGATTGCGGTACCGGGATTTTTTCATGATCTCCGGCTATCAGTTTTACCGGGATTTTGACTGGGGAAAGTTAAAGGGCAAATGGCAGCGGCGTGTGTGAAAAGTCTCTGCTGGTTCCCTATATTGTCTGGAATTTTCTGTATTACCTCAGCTACGTCATTGCAAGCCGCATTCCTGCGGTAGGGGATGTAGTTGGGAAAGGTGTGGTGGAATTTTCCCTTGCGGCCATGGTGGATGCCGTGGTGGCCCACACCTACAACAATGTATTCTGGTATCTGTACCAGCTTTTGTGGCTGGTGGTGCTGGCGCCGGTGCTCTATCCGCTCTTAAAGCGGAGATGGAGCGGCCTCTTACTTCTGGCGTTTTTCTGGATTCTGGTGCGGGTAAATCCGAACAGTTTCCGGTGAATCCGGACGCGCTGATTTTTATGGAAGCGGAGCCATGTTGCGCTTCACTGCCGGGAGGCGGCGGAAGGCGCGGGAGAATGGAAAGCGTCTTGCAGTGGGACTTTTTGAGTCTTGCGGCAGCAGCGGTTATTTTTACTATATCGGGCTCTGGCGGGCCCACACACCATCCTTTGTCCTGTGCCGGTTATGCGCGGTAGTTGGACTCTGGCTGGTGCTTCCGGGAAAACATCTTCCGGCGGCAAAAGATTTTATGAAGCATAACTTTTCCTGTACGCCGTGCATTTTGCCTTTGTGCGGCTGATCAACAAGGGGGGCGGCCATGCTGATGGCGCAAAGCAGTGCGGAATGGTACGGACCGTTTGGCCCTGTTCCTGGTGATGCCGCTTCTGGTGCTTCTGATCAGTACCATGATTGGAAAAGTCCTGCGGCGGTATGTACCGGGGCTTTGGAATCTGCTGACCGGAGGCCGGTGATGCAGGCGGCCGGTTGATGCAACGGGAAAAGTTTGTATCACAGAATGGTATGAAAATAACGGGAAAGGAGAAGGAAGATGATCAAAAATATCGTATTCGATATGGGAAAAGTCCTTTTGGATTATGAATCCATGCGCGCATGCCGCCATTTTATCGAAAAATGAAGATGACCAGAAACTGGTCTGCAGTGCGGTGTTCGACTCTCCGGAGTGGATTCTTCTGGACATGGGACTCATCTCAGAAGAAGAGGGGCTTGCGAAGATGTGTGCCCGTCTGCGGAGCGTTTGCAGGAAGCTGCAAAGCAGTGCTTCGCGCACTGGCGAATACTGCATGTGGAAGATTGACGCCATGGAGACTCTGGTGCGGGAATTGAAGACAAAGGGATATGGCCTTTATATCTGTTCCAACGCGTCCATCCGTCTGCCGTCCATCTGCATGGATGTGATCCCGGCAGCGGAATGCTTTGACGGCATGCTTTTTCCGCAGAGATCAAATATTTAAAACCCCAGAAGGAAATCTATGAGCATTTGTTCCACCGGTTTGGATTAAAGCCGGAGGAGTGCTATTTTATTGATGACCTGCCGATGAATATTGAGGGCGAAAGCCTGCGGCATGGACGGCCACTGCTTCGCAGATGGCAGCGTAGAGAACTTAAGAAAGGATTTAGAGAAGGTATTAGCATGAGCAAAGCAAATTTAAACTTTGACAAGATGAATGAGGAGTTACTGGCATTTCTGGATCACAGCCCGAGTGCGTTCCACGCAACCGCAAATATGTGAGCTGTTAAAAGAGGCTGGATACACCCGCCTGTATGAAGGGGAGAAAAATGGAATCTGAGGCAGGATGCGGCTACTATGTAACCAGAAATGATTCTGCCCTGATCGCCTTCCGTATTCGAAACAGGATTTTACCGGTTTTCAGATCATGGCAAGCCACAGCGATTCCCCGGTATTCAAGATCAAAGCCAACGCGGAGATCGAGGTGGAGAACCAGTATGTGAAGCTGAACGTGGAGAAATACGGCGGCATGATCTGCTCCACCTGGCTGGATCGTCCGCTTTCCGTAGCAGGCCGCGTGATCGTGCGCACCGCTGATGGCATTGCCACAAAGCTGGTGAATGTAGACCGTGACCTGATGATCATTCCGAATCTGGCTATCCACATGAACCGTCAGGTAAATGACGGCTATGCCTTCAATCCGCAGAAGGATATGCTTCCGCTGTTCTGTGAGGCGGCAGAGAAGCAGGTAAAGGGCTGCTTTACCGAGCTGATCGCGAAGGAGGCCGGCGTAAAGGCTGAGGATATTCTGGATACTGACCTGTTCTTATACAACCGCATGACCGGTACGCTGCTGGGCGCAGATGGCGAGTTTCTGGCAAGCCCGCACTTAGATGATCTGCAGTGCGCGTTCTCTTCCTTAAAGGGATTTTTAGCGGCAGAGCCGAAGGACAGCGTAGCTGTTCATTGTGTATATGATAACGAGGAAGTGGGAAGCGGCACCAAGCAGGGCGCAGAATCCACCTTCTTAAAGGATATCCTGCACCGCATCAACACCGGTATGGGCCGCACCGAGGAGGAGTATCTGACCGCGCTGGCATCCAGCTTCATGGTATCCGCAGACAATGCCCATGCCATTCATCGAACCAGCCGGACAAGGCAGACCCGACGAACCGTCCGTACTTAAACCAGGGTATCGTCATCAAGTACAGCGCAAACCAGAAATACTGTACCGATGCCGTCTCCGCCGCTGTATTCAAGACCATCTGCGAGAAGGCTGAGGTTCCGTACCAGGTATTCTTAAACCGTTCTGACATTCTGGGCGGCTCCACCCTGGGCAACATTTCCGGCACCCAGGTAGCGCTGAACACTGTAGATATCGGCCTGCCGCAGCTGGCGATGCACTCCAGCTATGAAACCGCGGGAAGCCGCGACACCGCATACCTCATTGAGGCCGCAAAGGTGCTCTACTCCGGAAGCTTTGCGGAAAGGGCGATGGCAGTTATAAAATTGGTTAATTAAAAATTTATCTATAAACAAAGGAGTTTCTATCATGACAAAGATCAGAACAAGATATGCACCGAGCCCGACCGGCCGCATGCATGTAGGCAACTTAAGAACCGCGCTGTACGCATACCTCATCGCAAAGCATGAGGGCGGCGATTTCCTGCTGCGTATCGAGGATACCGACCAGGAGCGTTACGTAGGGCGCTACCGAGATCATCTACCGCACCCTGGAAGAGACCGGACTCATTCACGATGAAGGCCCGGATAAAGACGGCGGCTGCGGCCCGTATGTACAGAGTGAGCGCCAGAAAGCCGGCATTTACCTGGAGTACGCAAAGAAGCTGGTAGAAAAAGGCGAGGCATATTACTGCTTCTGCACCCAGGAGCGCTTAAACTCCTTAAAAGAAAACCGTCAACGGCGAGGAGATCATGACCTATGACAAGCACTGCCTCCACTTAAGCAAGGAAGAGGTAGAGGCAAACCTGGCAGCAGGCATGCCGTATGTCATCCGTCAGAATAACCCGACCGAGGAACCACCACCTTCCACGATGAGCTTTACGGAGACATCACGGTAGACAACAGCGAGCTCGATGACATGATCTCATCAAGTCGGATGGCTTCCCGACCTATAATTTCGCAAACGTAGTGGATGACCACTTAATGGGCATCACCCATGTGGTGCGCGGCAACAGTATCTGTCTTCTCTCCGAAGTACAATCGTCTGTACGACGCCTTTGGCTGGGAGGTTCCGGTTTATGTACACTGCCCGCTGATTACCGATGAATTCCACAAGAAGCTGTCCAAGAGAAGCGGCCACTCCTCCTTCGAGGATCTGATCGATCAGGGCTTTGTATCCGAGGCTGTTGTCAACTACGTGGCACTGTTGGGCTGGTCCCCGACCGACAACCGGAAATCTTCTCCTTAGAGGAGCTGGTAAAGGCATTTGACTACCACAACATCAGCAAGTCCCCGGCTGTATTTGATATCACCAAATTAAAATGGATGAACGGCGAAGTACTTAAAGGCAATGGACGCAGACCGCTTCTACAAACTGGCGGAGCCGTACTTAAAGGCTGCCATCACCAAGAATCTGGATCTGAAGAAAATTGCAGGCATGGTAAAGACCCGTATCGAGATCTTTCCGGACATCGCAGCCCAGGTAGATTTCTTCCAGGAGCTGCCGGAGTACGATGTGGCTATGTACACCCACAAGAAGATGAAGACCAACTCCGAGAACTCTCTGGAGGTATTAAAAGATGTGCTGCCGATCCTGGAAGCACAGGAGGACTTCACCAACGACGCGCTTTACGCTGCATTATCCGCTTATGTATCCGAGAAAGGCTACAAGACCGGTTTTTGTAATGTGGCCGATCCGTACCCGCGGTATCCGGCAAGCAGATGACTCCGGCCGGCGCAACCGAGATCATGGAAGTGCTGGGCAAGGAAGAGTCCCTGGCCCGGATCCGCAAGGGTATTGAGATGCTGAGCGCAGTAAACGCGTAAGAGGTTGTACACGGTGTCCGCATCGGATGCTTTCGTGGCGAAGACATCCCGTGCGGATTGAATGAAGAAAGGAACCGCATACATGGCGTTTCATGAAGCACAGCTGCAGGCCATCCATCACAGGCAGGGTCCGATGATGGTGCTTGTGACCGGGATCCGCAAAACCACTGTCATTACCCACCGGGTGAAATACCTGGTGGAGCAGTGCAATGTGGAGCCGGGCAGCATTCTGGTGATTACATTTACAAAAGCCGCTGCGCAGGAAATGCGGCAGCGATTTGAAAAAGCTGACGGAGGGGCGCAGGCTTCCCGTCAGCTTTGGTACGTTTCATGCAGTATTTTTTCGCAATCTTAAAGCGGGCCTACCGCTATGACGCGTCGAATATCGCGCGGGAAGAGCAGCGTACCCAGATGATTCGGGAACTGGTGGACAAGCTCCAGATGGATGTGGAGGATGAGGCGGAATTTACCGCCCAGATCCTCTCTGAGATCAGCCTGGTGAAAGGCGAGATGATGAATCTGGATTACTACTATTCAAGAACTGTTCAGATGAGCTGTTTAGAAGCTGTACCAGGGCTACGAGAAGGCTATGGTGGACAAAGGGCTTCTGGATTTTGATGACATGCTGGTGCTCTGTTACGAGCTGTTTACCCAGCGAAAGGACATTCTGGCGGCATGGCAGAACAAGTACCAGTACATTCTCATCGATGAATTTCAGGACATCAACCGGATCCAATATGAGATTGTCCGGATGCTGGCGGCACCCTGAGAACAATCTGTTCATCGTGGGCGATGATGACCAGTCCATCTACCGGTTTAGGGGCGCGAAGCCGGGAAATCATGCTGGGCTTCGAGAAGGACTATCCCCAGGCAAAGCGGACGCTTTTTGGGGATAAAACTACCGTTCCAGCCTCGAATATTGTGGATTACGCCGGACGATTGATCCGTCATAACAAGACCCGGTTTGAGAAAGAAATCCGGGCGGCAAGAGGCGCAATGGCAGGCCCTGACGACCTCCGCCTTTGCCGATGCCCATGAGACGAAGATGATTGCCGGGAAATTCAGGACTATGTGCAGATGGGATATCAGCTGTCTGACATTGCCGTGCTCTACCGCACGAACCTGGAACCGCGCCTTCTCATGGAGCGGCTGATGGAATACAACATTCCGTTCCAGATGCGGGATGCTCTGCCAAACATTTATGAGCACTGGATTACCCAGGATCTTCTGACATACATCCGTATGGCGTCTGACCCATTGGCAGAGAAGCATCAGGCAAAGCGGGCGGATGCGCTGCGCATCATCAACCGGCCGAAACGCTACATCAGCCGGGAAAGTGCTGGGGCAGATTATCTCCTGGGACAGCGTGAAATCCTGGTACCGGGCGAAGGACTGGATGGTGGAACGCATTGAAGATCTGGAGTATGATCTCAAAATCTTAAAGAAGCTGGCGCCGGTGGCGGCAGTCAACTACATCCGAAAAGGCCATTGGCTATGACGAATATCTGAAGGATTACGCGGAGTACCGGCGCATGAAGCCGGAGGAACTGTTTGACCTGGCGGACCAGATCCAGGAGAGCGCATCCGGCTATAAGACTATGGAGGCCTGGCTTCTTCATATGGAAGAATACGGGGAGCAGTTAAAGCAGCAGGTCCAGAACCGGGGCGAGCGGGACCTGGACTGTGTCGCCCTTATGACCATGCACAGCTCCAAGGGTCTGGAATTTCCGGTGGTTTATATCATGGATGCCAACGAGCGGGTAACGCCCCCACCACAAGGCGGTGCTGGAGGCGGACCTGGAGGAGGAGCGCCGCATGTTCTACGTGGCCATGACCCGGGCCAAAAACCATGTATACAAAAGCGGGCAGGCCTCAGGAACGGTCCCCGGTTTATTGATGAATACCTGTATCCCGACGGTGCGCCGCCGAGGATTTCGGCCGGGACCCGCAGAACGGAGTTATGAAATTATAATGGAAAGGCAGTGCAGTGATGAAAAAAAAGAAGCATGGCCTGGTCCACATTACTGTGGCAATGGCAAAATAAAACCTCGCGGCTGTGGGACTTGCAGTCCGCGCGGCCGGCCTTCAGGGCATGAAAGTCCTCGTGGTGCGGTTTCTGAAAACCGAAAACTCCAGCGGAAATGAAAGCATTCAGCATCACTGTAACACCCCTGCGACTACCTTCGGTTTTGTATTCCGCATGACGGAAGAACAGAAACAGGAAGCAGCCTGCTACTACCAGAGCCGGTTTGAGACCGCGGTGACAGAAGCCGTGGAGAACAATTACGACCTTCTGATCCTGGATGAGATTCTGGCATCCTGCAATTATGGCATGGTAAACGAACAGTCCATCACGGAATTTTAAAGAACCGGCGGAAAATCTGGAAGTGGTGCTGACCGGGCAGGACCATCAGAAGCACTGCTGGAGCTGGCCGATTATGTGTCGGAGATCTGCATGCGGAAGCACCCATACCAGAAAGGCATCCCGGCCCGCAAAGGAATCGAATTTTAGATATTGCTTTTTGCGGCGGCTATCTGATAAAGTGGAGGTAATATTTTTTTCAACAGACGAAACCATTGTAAACCAATTTTTAAAAGAGAGGTACATTTTTATGGCAAAGAACCAGAACAAAAAAGATGGATTTAGAGCAGGAGGAGATGACTGTCACCCTGACCTTAGATGACGACAGCGAGGTAGAGTGCGTTGTGCTCACCATCTTTGAGGCAGGCGACCGTGACTATATCGCACTGCTCCCGACCGAGGGCGCAGAGGCAGAAGAGGAGAGGTATACTTATACCGTTACGAGGAAGACGAGGATGGCAACCCGAGCCTGGACAACATCGAGGACGACGATATGAGTACGAGGTAGCAGACGCTTTCGATGAACTGCTGGACGACCAGGGTTTGACGAGATCGTAGGAGAAGACGAGCTGGACTAAAAATAAAATTTATTGTGGCACAGAAAATGCCGGGCAGGCGCCAAATGGCGCCACCCGGCATTTTCGTTACTATCATATTGCTATTTATATAGAATCGAAAGAAAATCGTCAGATAATCATAAACAAATTCGTTGACAAATGCCCTTGGAAAAAAAAAGGTATCATAAGCTATAGCAGTAAGAGTGTTCTGACTGAAAAAGGAGAATGATCGTTATGAGAAAAATATGTTTTAAGGTTATGGCGCTGAGCCTGGCTATGGCTGCGTTATCAACTACAGCTGCATTTGCGGCAGGCTGGGGCAAGGTTGGCAGTGAATGGTATTACTATCAGGAGGATGGCAATGTTGCAAGAAAACACCTGGATCAATACGCTGGTCAGCAATGATGAGTCCAGTGAGCTCAGCTATCAGGTCGGCAGCAAAGACTTTGTGACCGAAGAGGGGCAAATCCATTGCGGCTTCCTACTGGGTACAGGGCAATGGTGTTATGGCAACCAGCTGCTGGGTAGCAGACGGAGATGCCTGGTACCGTGTAGATGGCAAGGGGCCTCATCATGAAGGATCAGGTTTACACCGGAACAAAAGATAATGTACTATCTTGGAAAAGATGGCAAGATGGTGACCAATGACTGGTACCAGAACAAGGAAGGCAAGTGGTATTCACCATGGAGAGACGGAAAGGCAGTTAAGAATGGCTGGAAGACCATTGATGGCACCAGAGTACTACTTCTTAAAGACTGGCACCATGGCAACTGACGTAAACATTCCGGGCAGCGGACACGTTGGCGCGGATGGAAGCGCGACCGCTAAAGAAAGGACAGATGCATAAAGAAGATGACGGGATTTATGAAACGTGCGGCAGTGCTTTGCATGGCAAGTGCTGCTTACATTGTCTTCTGCATTCTGCAGCTACGCGGAAAATGGCTGGAAGCCGACGCAGCAAAATGTATGGAGTTATTACTATTCGAACGGAAAAATGGCGAAAGAACACCTGGGTCAAGAATATGGGGATGTCCTGTTCTGGATCGAGGAGGACGGCGCTATGGCTACTCAAGTAAACAGGAGGACCACATCTGTTTATCTGGATGCCAGCAGGGGCAACCGTGTCGCTGGAAGGAGATAGACGGTAAATGGTACTATTTCCAGGGAAGACCATGCTATGGCTTCAGATGAGACCATAAAGGAGCTACGTTAGCGGCAGGACGGAGCCTGGGACAGCCGCAGATAGACTGGATTCCAGCATCAAAAGCATAAAACAGAGACATCACGCCGGAGGGGGGTGCCTTCCGGCGATATTTTTGTTCTGCTTTATAACCCTGAATTATAGGGTTAATTCAATCTCGTATAGATGTTTCTGAATAAATTCGGCCGATTGGTTGAAAAATGGAAATAAATGCGTTAATATAGGAAGAAACGTGTTATTGTTCATACATAGCGCAAACAGACAGATACCAAAATCCCCTTCGGTCAGGCAAGGATGGATCAGAAAAGGAGGTAAACATCATGAATTGTAATATCGTAACAATCCCCGGAGATGGAATCGGACCGGAAATTGTACGTGAAGCGAATGCAAGGTCCTTGATAAAGTAGGAAAGGTATACGGACATACCTTCAGTACACAAAAATTCTGATGGGCGGCTGCTCCATCGATGAATACGGAGTTCCGTTAACCGATGAGGCACTGGAAACCGCAAAAAGAAGCAGTGACGCGGTTTTACTTGGCGCAGTTGGCGGTAATGTAGGAAATTCCCCTGGTACGACGTGGCTCCGAACTTTAAGACCTGAGGCGGGGCTGCTGGCAATCCGCAAAGCCTTAATTTATTTGCGAACCTTCGCCCGGCTTACCTTTATAATGAACTGGCAGATGCCTGCCCGTTAAAGAAAGAAAATATCGGCGACGGCTTCGACATGATCATCATGCGTGAGCTGACCGGCGGCCTGTATTTTGGCGAGCGTCATACCGAAGAGGTAGACGGTGTGCTGCAGGCCGATACCCTGACCTACAATGAAGAATGAGATCCGCCGGATCGCAATCAAGGCATTTGACATCGCCATGAAGAGAAGAAAAACACGTCATCAGCGTGGACAAGGCCAACGTGCTGGATTCCTCCAGACTCTGGAGAAAGGTCGTTGAGGAAGTGGCAAAGGATTATCCGGAAGTAAAACTGGAGCATATGCTGGTTGATAACTGCGCGATGCAGCTTGTCATGAATCCGGGCCAGTTCGACGTGATCCTGACTGAGAACATGTTTGGCGATATCCTTTCTGATGAGGCAAGCATGATTACTGGCTCCATCGGTATGCTGTCCTCCGCAAGCTTAAACGAGAGCAAATTCGGTCTCTACGAGCCGAGCCACGGTTCCGCACCGGATATCGCGGGCAAGGACATCGCAAACCCGATCGCAACTGTTCTCTCCGCGGCGATGATGCTCCGCTATTCCTTCGATCTGGACATGGAGGCAAAAGCGATCGAAAATGCCGTACAGCAGGTACTGACCGAAGGTTACCGCACCGGAGATATTTATTCTGAGGATGCAAGAAGGTCGGAACTATCGAGATGGGCGACCTGATCGCAGCACGCATCCGCTAAAAAAACGTATAGAATTTACAGGCTGGTGCCCGATTTTTGCGGGCATCGGCATTCACATGAGGAGGAGTCAGATATGAGAAGTGATAATGCAAAAGCAGGCATGCAGCAGGCACCGGCCCGTTCCCTGTTCCGTGCGTTAGGATTAACCGATGAAGAGATGGAGCGCCCGTTAGTCGGCATTGTAAGCTCCTACAATGAGATTGTTCCGGGGACACATGAACCTGGACAAGATCGTGGACGCAGTAAAACAGGGTGTTGCCATGGCAGGCGGTACCCCGATCGTATTCCCGGCCATTGCAGTGTGTGACGGTATTGCCATGGGACATGTGGGAATGAAATACTCCTGGTAACCCGTGACCTGATTGCTGATTCCACCGAAGTGTATGGCTATGGCACATCAGTTTGATGCTCTGGTTATGGTTCCCGAACTGTGACAAAGAACGTTCCGGGACTTTTAATGGCAGCAGCCCGCTTAAACATCCCTACCGTGTTCGTCAGCGGCGGCCCGATGTTAGCCGGCCACGTAAAAGGTGAGAAACGCAGCCTTTCCAGCATGTTTGAGGCAGTTGGCTCTTATGCGGCTGGCCTTATGTCTGAGGAAGATGTTAAAGAGTTTGAATGCAAGGTCTGCCCGACCTGTGGTTCCTGTTCCGGTATGTACACCGCAAACAGCATGAACTGCCTGACCGAGGTCCTCGGCATGGGCTTAAAGGGCAACGGTACCATCCCGGCCGTTTACTCCGAGCGTCTGGTTCTGGCAAAGCATGCAGGTATGGCAGTGATGGATATGGTAAATAAAAATATCCGTCCAAGAGACATCATGACTGAAGCAGCATTCCGCAATGCCCTGACCATGGATATGGCTCTTGGCTGCAGCACCAACAGCATGCTGCACCTTCAGCTATCGCCCATGAGGCTGGTGTGGAGTTAAACGTAGATATCGCCAACGAGATCAGCGCAAAGACCCCGAACCTGTGCCACCTGGCACCGGCGGACATACTTATATGGAAGACTTAAACGAGGCAGGCGGCATCTACGCAGTCATGAACGAGATCAGCAAGCTTGGCCTCTTAAATCTGGACTGCATGACTGTAACAGGCAAGACTGTTGGCGAGAACATTAAGGACTGCGTCAACAAGAACCCGGAGATCATCCGTCCGGTTGATAACCCATATTCCAAGACCGGCGGTATCGCGGTTCTGCGCGGTAACCTGGCACCGGATTCCTGCGTGGTAAAACGTTCCGCAGTTGCTCCGGAGATGCTGGTGCATGAAGGACCGGCCCGTGTCTTCGACAGTGAGGATGATGCTATCGCAGCCATCAAGAGCGGCAAGATCGTGGCAGGCGATGTGGTTGTTATCCGTTATGAGGGACCGAAGGGAGGCCCAGGCATGAGAGAGATGTTAAACCCGACCTCCGCCATCGTCGGTATGGGCCTTGGGCTCTACCGTAGCCCTGATCACCGACGGTCGTTTCAGCGGCGCATCCAGCGGCGCTTCCATTGGCCATGTGAGCCCGGAGGCAGCAGCAGGCGGCCCGATCGGCCTGGTGGAAGAGGGCGATATCATTGCCATCGATATCAATGCCAATACCATCAACATGAAGGTATCCGATGAAGAGCTGGCAAGACGCCGCGCGAACTGGACCCCGAAGACCAAAGAGGTCAGCGGATACTTAAAGCGCTACGCTGCACTGGTAACCAGCGCGGACAAGGGCGCAATCTTAAAAGGAAACTAAGTGTAAACCGTACCAGAGATAGATAAGGAGTGTTTTAACATGGCGGAAACCAGAGTATTGAATGGATCAGAAATCCTGATCGAGTGTTTAGAAAAGAACAGGGTGTAAAGACCGTGTTTGGTTATCCGGGAGGAGCCATCTTAAATATCTATGATGCGCTTTACAAGCATCAGGATGAGATTACCCACATCCTGACCTCCCATGAGCAGGGCGCGTCCCATGCGGCAGACGGTTATGCGAGAGCCACCGGAAAAGTCGGCGTATGCCTGGCTACTTCCGGTCCTGGCGCTACCAATCTGGTAACCGGCATCGCTACCGCCTTCATGGATTCCATCCCGATGGTAGCCATCACCTGCAACGTTGGCGTGAGCCTTTTGGCCGTGATAGCTTCAGGAGATCGACATCACCGGCGTGACCATGCCGATCACCAAATATAATTTCATCGTAAAAGATATCAAAAAGCTGGCAGATACTGTGCGCCGCGCGTTTACCATCGCCACAGAGCGGAAGACCGGGTCCGGTCCTCATTGATATCACCAAAGATGTGACTGCGGCAGAGTATGAATATACGCCGCAGGAACCGGACCATTGAGCGCCAGACTGATACCATCCGCGAGGAAGAACATTGAGACTGCGCTGGAGATGATCCGCAAGAGTCAGAAACCGTTCATTTTGGTAGGCGGCGGCGCGATCCTTTCCGGCGCATCCGAGGAGCTGAAGGTGCTGGCTCATAAGATTCAGGCACCGGTGGCCGATTCCCTGATGGGCAAGGGCGCGTTTGATGGAACTGACGAGCTTTACACCGGCATGGTGGGCATGCATGGAACCAAAACTTCTAACTTCGGCATCAGTGAGTGTGATCTGCTGATCGTGGCAGGTGCCCGCTTCAGTGATCGTGTGACCGGCAATGCGCGTCCAAGTTCGCAAAGAACGCGAAGATCCTTCAGATCGATGTGGATCCGGCAGAGATCAACAAAAACATCCAGACCGACGCAAGCATCATCGGTGACTTAAAGTAGTTCTGCGTAAGCTCAACGCCCGTCTGGATCCGATGAATCATGAGGGAGTGGCTCCAGCACGTAGAGCGGATGAAGGACATGTACCCGCTGCGCTACGACAAACCCAGCTTTGACCGGCCCGTTCATCATGGAAACCATTGATGAGCTGACTAAAGGACGCTGTCATCTGTACCGAGGTTGGCCAGCATCAGATGTGGGCTGCCCAGTACTACAAATACAGAAAGCCGAGAACTCTTTACCTCCGGCGGACTTGGCACCATGGGCTACGGCCTGGGTTCCATCGGAGCCAAGATGGCCTGCGGCGATATGGGACAAGAAAGATACTCCCGGTGTTCAACATTGCCGGAGACGGCTGTTTCCGCAGGAACAGGAATGAAATCGCCACCGCGACCCGCTACAACATCCGATCATTCAGGTGGTAGTGAACAACCATGTCTCGGCATGGTGCGCCAGTGGCAGAACCTGTTCTACGGAAAGCGGTATTCACATACCATATTAAATGATCAGGTGGATTTCGTGAAGCTGGCAGAAGCCATGGGTGCGAAAGCTTACCGCGTGACCAGACAGGAAGACTTAAAGCCGGTTCTGGAGGAAGCCATCGCATTACATGGCGCCGGTACTCATTGAGTGTCAGATCAACTGCGATGACAAGGTATACCCGATGGTATCACCGGGTGCCCCGATCCAGGATGCCTTTGATGACACCGATCTGAAAATTAAATAGCAGGATGACTTAGAGAGCAGAAAAAAGTTAAAATGAATGAAGAAGGAGGAAGAAACAATGGGAAGAGTCTACAATTTCTCAGCAGGACCAGCCGTATTACCGGAGGAAGTCCTGAAGGAAGCCGCAGAAGAAATGCTTGATTACAGAGGCACCGGCATGTCAGTGATGGAGATGAGCCATCGATCTAAAGCCTTTGAGACCATCATTGAAGAAGCGGAACAGGACCTTCGGGATCTGATGAACATTCCGGATAATTACAAAGTGCTGTTTTTGCAGGGAGGCGCCCATCTGCAGTTCTCCGCCATTCCGCAGAACCTGATGAAGCATGGTGTAGGCAGATTATATCATTACGGGCCAGTGGGCAAAGAAAGCATTCAAAGAAGCCCAGAAATACGGTAAGGCAGTAGCTGTTGCATCAAGTGAAGATAAGACCTTCAGCTATATTCCGGACTGCTCTGATCTTCCGATCGACGACGACGCGGATTATGTATACATCTGCGAGAACAACACGATCTACGGCACCAAATACAAAACCCTGCCAAATACCAAAGGGGAAAACGCTGGTGGCTGACATCTCTTCCTGCTTCCTTTCTGAGCCGGTGGATGTAACAAAGTATGGCCTGCTTTATGGCGGTGCCCAGAAGAATGTAGGACCGGCAGGCGTGGTCATTGTGATCATCCGCGAGGACCTGATTACTGAGGATGTACTTCCGGGAACCCCGACCATCTGCCAGTATAAGGTACAGGCAGACGCCAAATCTCTTTACAATACCCCGCCATGCTACGGCATTTTACATCTGCGGCAAGGTATTCAAATGGTTAAAAAGCGCGGCGGTCTGGAAGCCATGAAGGAGTACAACGAGAAAAAGGCAAAGATTCTCTATGATTTCCTGGATCAGAGTAAGCTGTTTAAAGGAACCGTGGCCAAAGGACCGCTCCTTAATGAACGTTCCGTTTGTCACCGGAGACAAAGATCTGGACGCAGAGTTTGTCAAAGAGGCAACCGCAGCCGGATTTGTAAACTTAAAAAGGCCACAGAACCGTAGGCGGCATGCGTGCCAGCATTTACAATGCCATGCCGATGGAAGGCGTGGAGAAGCTGGTTGAGTTCATGAAGAAATTTGAGGAGGCGCATCAGGCATGAGAAAGATCCATTGCATTAACGCCATTTCCAAATATGGCACAGACCAGTTCACAGAGGACTATCAGCTCACCGATGAGGTGAATGAGGCAGAGGGTATTCTGGTCCGCAGCGCATCCCTTCATGAAATGCAGTTTTCCAATTCCCTGCTGGCTATTGCCCGTGCCGGAGCTGGTGTCAACAACATTCCGTTAGATGCCTGCGCCCAGGAAGGTATTGTGGTGTTTAACACTCCGGGTGCCAACGCAAACGGCGTAAAAAGAGCTGGTGCTGGCCGGACTGTTCCTGGCATCCCGTGATATCGTGGGCGGTATCGAATGGTGCAAAGAGAACAAAGACGACGCAAACATCGGAAAAACCGCGGAGAAGGCCAAAAAAGCCTTTGCCGGCTGCGAAATCAAAGGCAAGAAACTTGGCGTGATCGGGCCTGGGCGCCATCGGCGCAGAGGTTGCAAACGCAGCCAGCGCTTGGCATGGAAGTATACGGCTATGACCCGTTCATTTCTGTCAACGCGGCATGGAGACTTTGTCCCGCGATGTCAAGCATACCACCAGCCTGGATACCATCTGTCAGGAATGTGATTACATCACCCTGCATGTTCCGGCAGTGGATTCCACCAAGGGCATGATCAACAAGGCAGCCATCGACCAGATGAAGGACGGTGTGGTAATCTTAAACTTTGCCCGTGATGTTCTGGCCAATGAGGATGACCTGGCTGAGGCCTTAAAGTCCGGCAAGGTGAAGAAATATGTGACAGATTTTGCAAATCCGAAGTCCGTGGCTATGGAACATACCATCGTGATCCCGCATCTGGGTGCTTCCACGGAGGGAGTCGGAGGACAACTGCGCGAAGATGGCAGTCCAGGAGATCATGGATTATCTGGAAAACGGCAACATCCGCAATTCCGTGAACTATCCGGCCTGCGATATGGGCGTGAAGAAGACGGCCTGCCGCGTAGCGGTATTACATATGAACATTCCGAACATGATCGGCCAGATTACCGGAGTGCTGGCGGCGGAAAGATCAACATTTCTGACATGACCAACAAGAGCCGCGATAAATTCGCGTACACCCTGATGGACCTGGAGCATACGCCGCCGGATGACATCATGGTGCAGAAGTTAAATGCCATTGAGGGCGTGTTAAGAGTCAGACTCATCTGATTTTGCAATTTTCGTAACTGTGAGGGTACTGAACAGTTACCAATTTTCAAAAATATGACGGCGGTTTTGTGGCCGCTGCAGCAACATACTATTTCAGAAGGCTGGGGATATCAGAAGTCCCCAGCCTTGCTGGTTTCTGGGAGGCCAAGATCCACGGCACGCTCCCGCAGAAAAAGCTTCACATCCCGGTTGGACATTTCCGGATGCTGCTCTAAAAAGCAGGGCAATGGCTCCGGACACGTAAGGAGTAGCCATGCTGGTGCCGCTTTTTACAGCGTAGCCGCCGGGCTGGTTGCTGCAGCTTGTGATGGCGGCTCCCGGAGCGACAATATCCGCTTGCAGATGCAGGAGCGTGTGGGGCCGCGGCCGGAGTAGTCGGACATGCGGTTCCCCATGACATTTACTTCCTTATCGTCATCGGAGCAGCCTACGGTAATGACCTTGCGGCTGATGCCGGGTGGTGATGGTCCCGCTTCCGGGTCCCATATTTCCGGCGGCGACCACGACCACAAAGCCGGCGTCCCAGATCTCCTCCACACCCCGTACCAGAGCGGAATTCTCGCTCATGTTCCGGCCGGAGAAGGAACCGACGGAGACGTTGACGACGCGGATATTGTAGTGGTCCCGCTGCTGCAGGACGGTGTGAAGTCCGGAAAGCACATCCGAGACATAGCCGCCGCCCCGTTTGTCCAGAACCTTGACCGGGATCAGGTGGCAGCCGGGCGCAACACCGCAGAAGCGGCCGCCGCTGGCACTGCCGTCTCCGCCGATGATGCCACAGACATGGGTGCCGTGGCCGTTGTCATCGTAGGAAGCCTGCGGCGGCGCACTATATCGAAAAAGGCCGCGATCCGGCCTTTGTAATCTTCGTGGGGAAAGCAGCCGGTATCCAGCACGGCCACGCCGATGCCGCGCCCGGAAGGGCGGGCAGAGCCGATCCGGAACCGGGAAAATGTGCAGAGGAGTCTGGCCCATGGGAAGCCTCGGAAGCTGTTTTAGTGTTATGATATTCAAGGGAAGCGCGCGTGGTGAGCTTTCCATATTTAAGAATATCTTCATAATCTATTTAAACATTATACAAACATTTTCGTAAGGCATATGTTATACTAAAATCAGAAAAAAGATAAACATCTGAACTCCTTAAAACTTTTTTGAAATCGATATGTAAGAAAAGAAACCTGTGCGACCATCACGGCACAGGTTTCTTTTTGCTTTTTGGTTTGACATGGGGCCCTGCGGCATGCTATAGTGAAAGTGCAGTCCGGACGGTGCTTCTGTTCCGTCTATTTTCAAAGAATCATCCGGCATCTCGCCAGAATCCCGGAAGAAATTAAGGTAATTTATTGACATTTGAATCAGTTTATACTATGATTAGAACATCGAAAAGAACATTTGTTCGCAGCTGCAAAAGCGATTGTAGCTGCGCTGGTTCTGCATTTGGAGGAAAATATGAATAAAGACGATAAATTAAAAGCCCTTGACGCTGCCATCACACAGATTGAGAAGTCCTATGGAAAAGGTTCCATCATGAAACTCGGTGATTCCGGCGCCAACATGAATATTGAAACTGTACCGACTGGTTCCACCAGCCTGGATATCGCGCTGGGCCTTGGCGGTGTGCCGAAGGGCCGTGTCATTGAGATCTACGGACCGGAGTCCAGTGGTAAGACCACAGTTGCGCTCCACATGGTAGCTGAGGTGCAGAAGCGTGGCGGTATTGCCGGTTTCATCGATGCGGAGCACGCCCTTGACCCGGTATACGCAAAGAACATTGGCGTAGATATTGACAACCTTTACATTTCCCAGCCGGACAACGGTGAGCAGGCATTGGAGATCACCGAGACCATGGTGCGTTCAGGCGCAGTCGATATCGTGATCGTAGACTCCGTAGCAGCCCTGGTTCCGAAGGCAGAGATTGATGGAGATATGGGTGATTCCCACGTGGGCCTGCAGGCACGTCTTATGTCCCAGGCACTGCGTAAGCGACCGGTATCATCAGCAAGTCCAACTGCTGCGTCATCTTTATCAACCAGATGCGTGAGAAGGTCGGCGTTATGTTCGGCAACCCGGAAACCACCACCGGCGGCCGCGCGCTGAAGTTCTATTCTTCCGTCCGCATGGATGTGCGCCGTGTCGAGTCCATCAAGCAGGGCGGCGAGGTCATTGGTAACCACGTCCGCGTGAAAGTTGTAAAGAACAAGATCGCTCCGCCATTCAAAGAGGCAGAGTTTGACATCATGTTTGGCCAGGGCATCTCCAAAGAGGGAGACATTCTGGACCTTGCCGTGAAAGATGACATCGTGGAGAAGAGCGGCGCATGGTATGCCTACGGCGGCGCCAAGATCGGCCAGGGCCGTGAGAATGCCAAGTCCTACTTAAGAGAGCATCCGGCAGTCTGCGCTGAGGTTGAGACAAAGTCCGCGAGAAACACGGCCCCGGCAGACGAGACTGTAGCAGCCCTTGCTGCAAATGCGGCAGAGGAAGAGGCCCAGGACGCAGCATTCGCTGCGGCTGAGCTGGAAGATGCAGAGTAAGCCATGAAAATCTGGAATGTACAGGGCGGAGAAGTACAGGTGCAGAATCTGCCCCTGGAAAATCTGAAGTCCGGAAGGCCGCAGAATCCGGCAGGGAAAGGCCAGGAAAACAGGCAGTCAGAACAGAACAGTCCGGGAGTGCGCCCTCGCACTCCTGGAGTTTCGTGACCGCACGGAGCGGGAACTGCGCCAGAAGTTAAAAGAACGCGAATACAGCGCCGGGGAGATTGAGGAGACGGTACTCTTTTTAAAGGAGTACCGTTATTTAGACGATGAGGCCTATGCAGGGCGTTACATCCGCTCCCTGCGCCGCAAGAAAAAGCCGCCGCCAGATCCTGGCGGATCTGGAGCGCAAAGGAGTCTCCCGGGAGGTTATTGACCTGCAGCTTCAGGAAGAAGCGGTGGACGAGGACAGTCAGATCCGAAAGCTCCTCCAGAAGAAGGGCTATGAGCCGGGAAAGCGTTTGGAAGCAACAGAGTACCGGCGCATTATGGGGACTCTGGGCCGGCGCGGATTTTCCGGGGAAGCCATCCGCAGAGTCATGGAAAGCATGCGGGAAGAACAGGAAGAATTTTTCTGATTCGTGACGTGGGATGCGCAATGAACTTCTACAGAGTTATTGACGTTGCTGCGTACACGTTGTGTAAACAGCAACGCGATTTTGCCGATGCTTCGCATTCCAAATCGGCAAAATCCACGACCTCCACTGTATCATACGGAATTTTCAGTTCTGAAAATTCCTACCCATGAAAGGTATCTTATTGACATAGTGCACAAAACAGTTTAAAATTGTAGTGTTGTATTGGTGTACAATGAAAACTAAATAAGGAGGTGCTCCTGTGTCAACGATAATAGCAGTTGTAATTACACTGTGTGTTGTGGCGCCTATTAGCTGGGTTGTTGCTACCGCGCACCGGAAGAATGCTTACGAAAGCAAGATCGGAACCGCGGAAGAAAAAAAAAGCCAGGGAAATAATAGATGAAGCGTTAAAGACGGCAGAGACAAAGAAGCGAGAAGCTCTCCTGGAGGCGAAGGAAGAGTCCTTAAAGACTAAGAATGAGCTGGATAAAGAGACAAAGGAAAGAAGAGCTGAACTTCAGCGCTATGAACGACGTGTGCTGAGCAAAGAAGAGAACTTAGACAAAAAAAAGCAGAGAACATGGAACGGCGGGAAGCCGGACTTGCATCCCGTGAGGAAGCCTTAAACAAGCGTAACAGCGAGGTCGAGGCCCTTTACGGAAAAGGGATACAGGAACTGGAGCGGATTTCCGGTTTAACCTCCGAACAGGCAAAAGAGTATCTGCTCAGATCCGTGGAGGCAGAGGTCAAGCATGACACTGCCAAGATGATCAAGGATCTGGAAAACAAGGCAAAAGAAGAGGCTGACAAGAAGGCAAAGGAGTATGTGGTTACAGCGATTCAGAAATGTGCTGCAGATCACGTAGCAGAGACCACAATCTCTGTCGTTCAGCTCCCGAATGATGAGATGAAGGGCCGGATCATTGGTAGAGAGGGCCGCAATATCCGTACTCTGGAGACTATGACTGGCGTTGAGCTGATCATTGATGATACACCAGAGGCAGTCGTATTATCCGGTTTTGATCCGGTACGACGAGAAGTAGCAAGAATCGCACTGGAACGTCTGATTGTGGACGGACGAATTCATCCGGCGAGAATCGAAGAGATGGTAGAAAAAGCACAGCGTGAGGTTGAAGCAAATATGCGTGAGGATGGTGAGGCTGCAGCCCTTGAGGTTGGCATCCACGGTATCCATCCGGAACTGATCAAACTGCTTGGTAAGATGAAGTTTAGAACAAGCTATGGACAGAACGCATTAAAACATTCAATCGAGGTTGCACAGCTTGCAGGTCTGTTGGCCGCAGAGGTCGGAGCAGATGTGCGTCTGGCAAAGCGTGCTGGTTTACTGCATGACATTGGAAAATCCATCGACCACGAGATGGAGGGCTCTCATGTACAGCTTGGTGCAGACCTTTGCAGAAAGTACAAAGAGTCTCCTACTGTTATCAATGCGGTGGAGTCCCATCATGGCGATGTTGAACCGCAGGGCCTGATCCCTTGCCTGGTACAGGTTGCAGATACCATTTCCGCAGCAAGACCTGGCGCAAGAAGAGAAACTGTGGAGACATACACCAACCGATTAAAACAGCTTGAAGAGATCACCAATTCCTTCAAGGAGTTGATAAATCCTTCGCAATCCAGGCTGGCCGTGAGGTTCGTATCATGGTTATCCCGGAGCAGGTAAGTGACGACGACATGGTTCTGATGGCACGTGAGATTTCAAGCGCATCGAGGATGAACTGGAATATCCGGGCCAGATCAAGGTCAACGTGATCCGCGAATCCCGCGTAACCGATTACGCAAAATAAGAAACAAAAAAGACTGATGTTTGAAAAAAGCATCGGTCTTTTTCTTACATTTTTATGAGAAAACTTACGAATCGGGCGTTGTCTTGACATTGGGAAGAAGATGTAATAGAGTGAAACTGTAATAATCCAATTCGATAGAAAAGCGTGACTGGAAAATATAAAACAGTTGCGAAAGGCTGGGAAGACAGCAGCAAATTATAGAAAAGAGAGAGTGGGGAAGATGATGAGTAAAAAGAAAATCATTGGCATGTTTACAATTGCGGCGCTCATGGCAGGACTTATGGCTATGCCGGTTATGGCAGCCAGCAAAAGAAGATCAAATCCGTGAACATCAAGGTTGAGGCAACCATTACGCCGGACACCCGTATGGGTTCTGAAGATGTGGACGTGGAGGTAAAAGATTCCAGCAAGTACTATTATGACACCTATGAAGTGAACAATACAGGGCGTGGCTGGTCGGCGGATGACGTACCGGAGCTTGCCATCTATCTGCGTGCGGAGGACGGATGTTTTACCCTTACCAAGCTGAGCGACGTAAAATAGACGGCGCGACTCTGGTGAAGCTTCCAAGCAGGATTCTTCCGAGACTCTGAAGCTGGTGGTAAAACTGCCGTCCCTGTCTGAGTATGTGGCAGATTTCAATGAAGAAGAAACGGTGGAGCTGACGAATAATGGTTTTGCGGTCTGGAACGATTGCCGGAGCTGGAAGCTATGAAGTCATGGTATACCGCGATGGCAATGCTGTAGGTGTTACGGCACGTACAACCACGGAGCCGAATTACAACATAAAGAATGAAGTGACCAGAGCGGCAAGCTATCAGGTAAAGGTACGTCCGGTCAATGGAGAGAACACCTCCAATAAGGGCAAGTGGGTAGAGTCAATGTAGTTTCTATAGCGCGGATCAGGTAAAGGCAATCCGTGCCGGAGAAGCAGGCGGTCTGCCGGTTTCGGAGAGTGGAAGAGCGATACAACCGGCTGGTGGTATCAGCACAGTGACGGAACCTACACGAAGAATGCCTGGGAAGAGATTGACGGCAAATGGTATATCTTCGATGAGAACGGTTACATGAGAACCGGCTGGGTTGACTGGAACGGAGAGGCATATTACTGTGACAATTCCGGCGCCATGCTGAAAAATACTACGACTCCGGATGGATACATTCTGGATTATGATGGAAGAATTAAGAGAAACTGATCGCGATAAGAGTTAAAACAAAAATAGAGGATCAGAAATAAAAACAGCCCAGTTTAGAGTAACTGGGCTGTTTTTGCAGAACAAATATCTGAGGAGCAGATGCTCTGTCCATTTTATCGGTTTTGAATCAGGAAAGTGCTAAGATATCGGTCTTCGGAACATAGAGATTTCCATGGTAGTAAGCTTTCCTTCTGCCATATAAAGCTCTCTTTCTCTTTCCAACGGATTTGTCTTCGGTGTGCCAGAGTACCAGATTCGGGATCTGGAGGCTCTCTGCCAGCTCTGCGGCGTCTTTTACGGTACTGTGGTGCTTCTCGTAAGGTTTGAAGCGGTCGCGCTCGTCGTAGAGGCAGAAGGCTTCGTGGAGCAGCCAGTCACTTCCCTTTACGTAAGGCTCGCAGTCCGGATTGTAGGAGGCTCATCACCGGCGCAGGTGAGTTTTTGCCGTTTTTCAGAACAGTGGTAAAACCGAACTGGCGGGCTTTGGTGGAGTGGATGTCGAAGAAGGTGACATCGTAATCCAGAATGTAAAGGTTTTCACCGTCGTGGACTGGAATCAGGTGGATGCGGTCACCGATGAGGCGGTAGAATTTGTCCTGCAGGGTCAGCTTGCAGAAGGTGTCGATGGTGGATACCAGGCCGTCATGGCAGTAAATCTGGAAATCTCCGTCATATTTGCCATTTTTTTATGCGGGTGGCAATGAAACGGACCAGCCAGATGACACCGAGAATGTGGTCAGTGTGCTCATGGGTCACGAACAGGTGGTGAATCTGCGGGTAGTCAATCTTCATATCTTCCAGAATCCGCAGGATTCCGTTGCCGCCGCCTGCATCGACCATGAAATACTGGCCGCCGTCGCGCAGGGCGAAACAGGTATTGTAATAATGGGTGGCATTGGCATTACCGGTGCCAAATACATAAAAAGCTCTACCATAGAATTTTATACTCCTTATCATTACGTAGAAACTTTGCAATTTGCCGTATTTATGGTACTATACTTCTAGAAAAAAAGCAACCTGAGAGGAGGCAGACAGATATGAGCAAAGAAGAATTCCTTCGGGGACTGGAGCACGCGCTTTCCGGCAATGTTCCGCCGGCAGTTGTGCGTGACAATCTCCGCTATTACGATGATTATATCCGTTCCGAGCGTCAGAAGGGACGGTCTGAAAATGATATTATGGACGAGTTGGGCGATCCGCGCCTGATTGCCCGCACCATTCTGGATACTACGCCGGAAGCGGCAGAGGGGAGTACGAGGGTATCATCCGTTTAGCAGCTTTGCCGGAAACAGCGGCAGAAGCAGCCAGCAGGAGAACGCGCAGCAGACCCAGTCCGAAAATTACGGTGGATTTGGCAATATCCATTACTATAACTTAAACAAGTGGTACTGGAAGCTGCTGGCGGTTGTGGTTGTGATCTTATTCTTTACACTGGTGCCTTACGATCATAGGCGGTATTCTGACATTGCTGATTCCGCTGCTGCCGGTGATCGGCATTGTGGCACTGGTCATGTGGCTGGTGCGCGGTCCGCGCGGCTAAAACAACAGAAAATGGAAACGTGATCCTGTCAGGGCACTGCCGGATCACGCATTTCAAGAACCGGGAATATTCTTTTGTTTCCGGGTTCTTTTTTGTCTCGGGCGGTTCAGCTGCAGAAACTGGATAAGCTGGTAGCAGTCGATCCAGATTTCATTGTTTCCCTCTTTCTGGGATTCGTCGAAGATGAGCTGGAGACCGAAATGCAGATGTGGCTCGTCGATGTTGTTGGTATTTTCTGTACGGCTGTAGCCGGTGCGGCCCGAATGATAACCGATCACATCACCGGCCTGGACGATGCTTCCTTCCTTTAGGATTTATGGTAAGGGTAGTTTTTCCGCAGATGCGCATAGTAATAATAGCGTTTTTTGTCAAAACTGCGGATGCCGAGCCGCCAGCCGCCGTACTGGTTCCATCCGATGGCCTCCCATAACCTGATTCCACTGCGATGACGGGAGTTCCCACCTGTCCCATCATATCATGTCCCCAGGTGCTGCCGTTTATAGCCGTAGCTGCGGGAAACTCCGAAATCATCGTAATCCTGGTAGGAAAGTTTTTGCAATGGGAGAAAAGGCCTTTAAGCCGTATTTGGCAACCCAGGACAGGCTGCCGTCTTCGGCGGGTTCCTGAATCTCATAAGTGCCTACCATGCCGCCCAGAACCGTGGTGTAGGCCTCCAGATAGTAGGCGTAGTATTTCATGTTCTCCGTGAGGGATTCCATGGAATTGCCGCCCTTTATGCGCTCTGCCAGCGCGTCCATGTCCGCGGCCCGGTAACGGGAAAAATCTCCGCCATAGCGGGCGGCCAGATAAGCCAGGAGTTCGATCCAGTTCAGATGACAGTCGGAGGTGAAGCTGTCTACATCCAGCCGCAGGGCCTGACGCAGCGCTTCGTTGGGAACGGTGAAATCGACCCATTTGATAAAACGTTTTTCTGCGGATTTTGTGGAGTCGGATGGAGTGGCCTGATTCGTACTGGAGAAGATGGTGCTGGCGGCGGGCATCCGGGAAAAGATAGAAAGGCAAAGGGCCGCGAGAATCAGAATTTCGGCCGCAGCCACGAAGCGGAGAAAACGGGAAAGGGCATACTGAAACAGGAGAGAAGACTTCATGGGGCTGTTCTCCTGACTTTTTAACCATTTTATGGAAAAATTTATACAGATATCACAGAAAATTTAAGAAATTATTAAGAAAAAGTAAATTCTGCCCAGATTGCTTGACTCAGAAGTGTCACACGTGTATAATTAGTTTGTAACATAGTTAACAATTATGTAATATTTAGAAATAAAGTATTCACGATTGGAGAGCGGTTCATGAAGAAAACAGTATTATACATAGCAGCAGTGCTGGCAGTATCAGGCGGTTTGATGTGGCAGAAACCTATGGTTGCACACGCAGAGCCGGAGGTTATCCAGGAAGCTCCGGTTTCTACGGTACTGGAAGTTGCGACGGAAGAAGACTCTGACGAGGACAATGGACCGGCTCCTGAGATTCAGGCTGCAAAGAAACTGGAAGAAGAGCTGGCAGCGCAGGAAGCAGCTGCTGCTGAGGCAGCAGAAGCAACAGCCAATGCCCGCCAGAATCTTGTGAACTACGCCCTTCAGTTTGTGGGCGGCCCGTACCGCGCAGGAGGCAACGACCCGCGTACCGGCGTTGACTGTTCCGGTTTTTGTGCGCTACGTCATGCAGAACGGCGCCGGCATCAGCATGAACCGTTCTTCCGGTTCCCAGGCAACTCAGGGCTACGCAGTCAGCTCCAGCCAGATGCAGCCGGGCGACCTGTTATTCTACCCGGCGGTTCCGGAATCAACCATGTAGCCATGTACATTGGAGACGGTAAAATTGTGCATGCTTCTACTTACGCGACTGGCATCAAGATTTCCAAATGGAACTACCGAAATCCGGTAAAGATTATAAGCATGTTTTAAATTACATTGCTTTTTCCAAAGATATCCAGTATAATGAAGCGGAAGAATGCTGATCCCCTTAAGTCACATTCTTCAACCTTATTAATTATTTATACCCCCTAAGAAAAGCCAGACAGCTCCCCTGTCTGGTTTTTTACGTGCGCACTGGCTGTACACGTTTCTGGCCGGCACATAATCTGCAAAAATCTGGAAAAAACAGACAGAACCGCGCCGGTATATTTGATTCTCAAATCCGCATACTAATCCCGTAACAAATTTACAAGTCCAAACAGGAGGGAATCATTATGAGAGATCATTACAGTGATATGGATAACAGCAGAAACTGCCACACATCCAATTCCATGGATTCTGAGAAGAACAGCACCCAGAATACCAGCCGTAACTCCAGCCAGAACAGTACCTCAGAACAGTACTCAGAACAGCAGCCGCAATTCCAGCGGAACAAAGCGCAGAACTCCAGCCGCAATTCCAGTCAGAATAAGACCCAGAACTCCAGCCGGAACAACATGGATAACAGCAGCAGAAATTAACAGGCTGCGGGACCGGCAGAGCGAAACGAAAAAATCGAACACGAAAATCAGGATCAGCGGACGTACTGCAAATGCGCCCGCTGATTTTCTTTTTCATCAAAATGCTATGGCAAAAGTGCATAGTTTTTTGTCTAAAAATTGTCAAGAGTGCTGAAAGTGAAAGAAACACCCGGAAAAAGGGAAAACTGGAATTGACGTTAAAAATATAACATGTTATATTTTATAAAAAACATAACGCGTTATATTTTATGAGGACACAAAGGTCCGCAGCAATCCGTTTCATAAAACACACAAGGAGAAGGATAATGGAAAGAAAAAGAATAAGGCAGTCTCTTTCTTTGCTGCCTGTATGGCAATTCTGATCGTGTGCTCAGTCATGATCTGGGGATTCCAGACCGGATGGGGCAGCGTAACGATCAAGCGGCTGAATCTGACCAGCCAGGATGGAACAACAGTAAGTTCCCTGATCTACATACCGCAAAACGCAACGGATGAAACACCGGCACCGGTAGCCGTGATCTATCATGGCCGTTCCAACCATGCCCATTCAACGACACCTGGAGCATGGAGCTGGCACGCAGAGGTTATGTGGTACTTTCACCGGATCTGCAGGGGCGGCGGAGAGTCTGATCCGTCCGTAGACCGCAGCATTCAGGCAAAGACCGTTGCGGAATACGCAAACAGCCTGTCTTATGTAGAAAAAGACGCGATCAATCTGATCGGTTATTCTGCAGGAACCCAGACGGTTCTCCAGACTTATAAGGCAATGCCGGAACAGATCAAGAGTATCTGTGAGGTCTTTGGACCATTCATGATCCAGATGGCGGGCGGCATTGATGAGGTAGACACCAATTTCTGCCTGATCAAGTCTGATGCGGATCAGTACGACTATTTCTTTATTGGTGATCCGCAGGCCTGCACCGAGTATGTGACAAAGGCATCCGGCCTGCCGGAGGTTGTTTCCGGTCAGGACTACGACCGGAATGGAAAACTGTTCCGTTATTCCGAGATTGGCGGAACCCTGCACCAGACCGGAAACATCAGTGGTGAAACCATTCAGGCGATTTTGTCCTTTGAATCCGCAGTTAACGATGAGCCTGTGGTCCGTCCGGCCAGATGATACAGCATGGTTCCCGCAGCAGATCTTTTCCGGAATTGCCTGCGTGACTATGATGTTCCTGCTGGCAGCACTGGTTAACCTGCTGATGCAGAATCCGTTCTTTGCGTCCGCAGCAAACCCGGTTCCGGTGAAAGCACCGCGCAAAGGCGCAAAGGCCTGGGTACTGGATGTTTTATTTGCAGTTGTGATCCCGATGATCCTGTTTGTACCGGTATCCGCTTACGTTATGGTATGGACCGGGCGAACTCCATGGTCAAAATTCCTGACCTCCGCAAACTTAAACGGAATCATGGGATGGCTGCTGGTAGTAGCTGCAATTGGCATTGTGCGGATGATTCTTGCCGCATCCAAACGGAAAAAGAAGGAAAGCCGATGCATCTGTCCGAGTATGCCCTGGGCGGAGCCGCAGAAAGTCGGATCGACTGGAGTAAGCCTGCAAAAGGCCTCCTGATGGGCCTGATCTGTGTAACCTTTGTCTTCGTATGGCTGGGCCTGATGGAAGGATTTCTCGGTATCAACTATCAGGTATGGAATCTTTCTACCTATTTAAAGATGAGCCCGATGCGCATTCTTCGCGCAATCCCGTATGTGCTGATCATCTTTACCGTTATGTTCATTGGAAATATGAACCAGCGTGTGCTGCCGTCTACCGGTAACGCGCGCAAGGATATGTGGATCGCGGTTGCGGTGAATACAGTCATGACTGCGTTTGCGCTGTTCCTACTGCTGCTAATCCAGTACGGCGGAAGCATGCTCCTTGGCACCGGCCAGACCCCTGATCCCGCAGATCGATGTATATGGAACCGGCAAGAATACCAGCTGCGGTGCTCTGGATTTTGCGTTTGGATACTGCTATATGATGGGCGGCACCACGGGTGTGGTAACCTATCTGTACCGCAAATTCGGAAATATCTGGGTAGGAGTCATTCCGGCGGCTATGTTTGCCGGTCTGGTAACCCTGTCCGGATTTACCCTGATTGCCTAACCGTTTCTTTTCAAAATACAGAAAGTACGCTATAATGATTCTATCTATTTGTGTGACGGGAGAAACGGAATATGAGCAGGATCAGGCAGCAGGAGAAGGCAAAGGCTTTCCAGGGAAAAGCTGCTGGCAGCAGCGGATGAACTGTTTGCCAGGCAGAAGATTTCAGAGGTAGGGGTCCGGGATATTGCCTCAAAGGCAGGCGTTACGACGGGAACTTTTACCATTATTTCACGGGAAAAGACGATATCCTGGACCAGATCTACCGGAATCGTGACGCGGATATGGGCGGCATGCTGCATGACCTGGCTCAGGACGCAGACAGTTATTGCATGAAAATACAGAGTTTCTTTGCGGACAGGCTGGCGGGTATGGTTTTATCAGATGGCCGGGAATTTACCTGCTACCGGGTGTTCCAGATGCGAAAGCACAGCAGTGATGAAAACAGCCTGTACATCGGCATGCAGGAACTGATCAGAAAAAGCAATCGACGCAGGGGAATTTCGCAGTGATGTTTCCGCAAAAGAAATCAAAGATTATCTGTTTGTGGTTTTCCGTGGTGTTCTCTATGAATGGTGCCTGTGCCCGGCAGATCAGGTGTTTTCACTGGAGGAGCGATTAGAACGCCTGATTGGTTACGCACTGAAGTCATTTCAGTAATGTTTGGAAAAATAGGAGGAGGTCCTGCCTGGCGGGGCTTCCTTTTTCATGCCTGAAACCAGGTATCTGCCGGCTGCCAGGTGTGGTGATTGTCCAATGGGTGCATGTCTGCATAAGATAAAGTAAGAAACAAAGACAGGCGGATGCTTATGTGGGATCTGATCAGCGGGGCACAGTTGGATGAATACCTGAATCAGGGGAAACCTTTGTTTCTGGTGGACATGCGGGATGAACGCGCGTACCGCAGGGCTCATATCCGGGGAGCCGTCAATATTCCGTACGGGGAGCTGCGTGACAGGGTCTGGGAGCTGCCGCAGGACCGCTTGATCGTGCTGTACTGCTATCATGGCCCGAACAGCATGCGGGCGGCAAGGTGGCTGGCTTCCCTGGGCTATGAGACGGCAGATGTGTACGGCGGATCCAGGCCTACCGTGGAGCGTATCTTGAGTGGGAAAGCGTTGACAAGTCCATGGGCGGGTAATAAAATAATGATATTAATTCCAAGAAAGAAACGAGGAGAATCTACTATGAAATACATGTTTGCATCAGATATTCACGGTTCCGCCCACTACTGCCGGAAAATGCTGGAGGCTTACCGCCAGTCCGGCGCTGAACGCCTGATTTTGCTTGGTGATCTTTTTGTATCATGGACCGCGCAATGACCTTCCGCAGGAGTATGCGCCCAAGCAGGTCATTGCCATGTTAAATGAGTACAAAAACGAGATCATTGCCGTGCGCGGAAACTGCGAGGCTGAGGTAGACCAGATGGTTCTGGGTTCCCGGTTATGGCGGATTATGCCATTCTGGTGCTGAACGGCCTGACCTTCTTCGCAACCCATGGCCATCTGTTCAATCAGGACCAGATGCCGCCGTTAAAGGCAGGAGATATTCTGGTGCATGGTCACACACATCTTCTGAAGGCAGAAAAAGTGAATGGACACTACATCTTAAATCCGGGTTCCACTTCTATTCCGAAGGGCGGCAATCCGGCAACGTACGCAATCCTGGACGAGCAGGATTTTAAGATCTTCGACTTCGACGGCAATGTGGTCAAAGAGGCGAAATTAGGTTAAGGAAAGGAACGGTATGGCGACAAAAGTATATGAACTGATTGCACCCTGTCATTTTGGCCTGGAGGCAGTCCTGAAAAAGAAATTCTGGATCTTGGATACGAGATTTCCCAGGTGGAAGATGGAAAAGTAACCTTTCTTGGGGACGCGGAGGCCATCTGCCGCGCGAATATTTTTCTGAGAACGACAGAGCGCATTCTGTTAAAGGTAGGAAGCTTTAAGGCAACAACCTTCGAGGAGCTGTTTCAGGGAACCAAGTCACTGCCGTGGGGAGGAGTACATCCCGCAGGACGGCCGTTTCTGGGTCAAGAAGGCCAATTCCATCAAGAGTAAGCTCTTCAGTCCGTCCGATATCCAGTCCATCATGAAAAAGGCCATGGTAGACCGCATGAAGCAGGGGCTATGGGGTGTCAGATCCCGGAGACCGGTGCGGACTACCCGGTGCGCGTATCGCTGTATAAGGATATCGTTACCGTTGCGCTGGATACCACCGGTGAGTCCCTTCACAAGCGCGGCTACCGCAAGATGACCAGCAAGGCACCCATTGAGGAGACGCTGGCGGCGGCACTCATCATGCTGACTCCGTGGAAGAGCGACCGCATCATGGTTGATCCCTTCTGCGGCAGTGGAACCTTCCCGATCGAGGCGGGCGATGATCGCTGCGAATATGGCGCCGGGCATGAATCGCTCCTTCCTGTCAGAAAACTGGAAACCGATCATTCCGCGCAAGTGCTGGTATGAGGCCATGGATGAGGCCCACGAGATGGTGGATGATACCGTCAGCGTGGACATTCAGGGCTACGATCTGGATCCGGAGGTCATCAAGGCAGCCAGAGCCAACGCAGAGCTGGCCGGTGTGGGCCCATATGATCCATTTCCAGCAGAGCCCGGTGGCAGAGCTTGAGCCATCCGAAAAAATATGGTTTCGATCACCAACCCCGCCATACGGCGAGCGTATTGAGGATAAAAAGAACCTTCCGGCACTGTACACCCAGATCGGTGACCGCTTTAAGGCGCTGGACAGCTGGTCCGCGTTCATCATTACTTCCTATGAAGATGTCGAGAAGTATATGGGCCGCAAGGCGGACAAAAACCGTAAAATCTACAACGGAATGATGAAGACCTATTTCTATCAGTTCCTGGGGCCGAAGCCGCCGAGAAGAAACCGGAGGCCGCGCCGAAAAAATCAGGATCGTGAGTAGTAAATCCTCATGGAACAAAACGAACTGGCAGGGAGAGTCTGAATTGAACAGGAAGTTTTCATGGACAGGCATGCTGCTTGCCCTGGTGGTGTCGGTACTCTTTACAGGCGGATGTTCGGCGGTGGCTGCCCGGGCCGGAAGGACATCTGAGTCAAAAAAAAGGAAACGTCACGTCCGAAATCTCCCGGGAAAAGGAAAACGTCTGGGCGGGAAATCTCCCGGGAAAAGGAAACGTCACGTCTGGAGCCGAAATCTCCCGGGAAAAGGAAAGCACGGTTTCTGCTAAGGAAACGGAGCCGTCTGCTGTGGAAATTCCGGCGGGCGGATCAGAGCTTCCCTCCCGTTATGACGCCCGGACGGATGGTCGTACGGCACCGGTAAAGAATCAGGGGGATCTTGGCACCTGCTGGGCCTTTTGCTTCGCTTCTGGCGCTGGAAAGTAGCCTTCTTCCGGAGGAATCTTATGATTTTTCCGGAGGACCACATGTCCCATGACCCGAATTTTCTGTTGGATCAGAAGAGCGGCGGCGACTACATCATGTCCATGGCGTATCTGCTTTCCTGGCGGGGACCGGTTCTGGAAGAGGAGGATCCTTATGGGGATGGAATTCACCGGATGGACTGACCGCGGTAAAACATGTGCAGGAAATCCAGATTTTGCCGGAGTATGACCGGGATGCCATCAAAACAGCAGTTTACCGCACGGGCGGGGTGCAGAGCGCGCTTATACGACCTTGCAGGGGCAGCAGGACAGCTGGTACTATAAGGAAGAAAACGGTGCCTGTTATATGGGCACGCTCCCGCCCAATCATGATGTGGTTGATTGTGGGATGGATGACAATTATCCGGGCGGAAAATTTCAGAACTTCCACCGGATAATGGGGCTTTTATTTGTGAGAACAGCTAGAACGGAGTTTGGAAAGGCCGGATTTTTTATGTTTCCTATTACGACACCAATCTTGGCAGCACCAATTACGGTTTACCAGGCGTGGAGCAGGCGGACAATTACGAGCAGATCTAAACCAGAGCTAATCTGTGCGGCTGGTGGGGCCAGATCGGTTACGCAGTGAGAATGGCGGGGGGGCCACGTTTGCGTACAGGGCCGGTCTTGAGGGGCACAAAGATTCAGGCGGCTGATTCTACGCAGTGGACGCAGATACAGAATATGAGATCAGCGTGGTCACGGACGTGCCGCAGAATCCGACGGATGCAGACTGGCTCCGCTTAAAGTGCAGGAAGTCCCAAATGGTATCCGAAGCTTTCGTATGCGGGATATTACACGATCCTGTTTCCGGAACCGGTAACCGTACAGGATGATGGGGAGCGCTTTGCCATAATCGTGGAGCTTCGCACGCCGGGGGGCGGTTCATCCTATGGCAATTGAGTACGATTCCGGGGACGGACGCTGCCTGGTGGATATCACGGACGGCGAAGGCTATTTAAGCGCGGACGGGATGTCTGGGAGCGGGCAGAGACAGAGCAGGAGTGCAACCTCTGCCTGAAGGCGTATGCGGTTATGAGGTAAAAGAGGAGGGGAAGGCATGGGCCTTTCCTATATGCAGGAAAACAAAGGACGGCATCCAGGCATGCCGGGAGAATATGAAAAAAACACAGAATCGTATTTGCAACCGGCAATGCCGGAAAAATGAAGGAGATCCGCCTGATCATGGCAGATCTGGGCTGTGAGGTGGTTTCCATGAAGGAAGCCGGAGCAGACCCGGAAATTGTGGAAAACGGCACTTCCTTTGCGGAGAACGCGGAGATCAAGGCCCGGGCAGTCTGGAACTGCACTGGTGATATCGTGCTGGCCGATGATTCCGGCCTGGTGGTGGATTACATCGGC